>WOYI011512106.1_pt1 | contig 28913 bp, 32 predicted proteins | sample 6423411 | NCBI WGS metagenome assembly WOYI01 (sample SAMN13441803, study PRJNA592873) | oil field metagenome | biome: oil field; feature: oil-well bore; material: oil-contaminated soil; isolation source: oil-contaminated soil from oil-well borehole | place: Germany: Wietze | collected 2016-10-18 ...
AAGAAATGAATAACATCTTGGAATCTATGTTACGGTTTAAATAACCGGAAAGCATTTATAGTGAGAAGTAAATCTTAAAAGCAATTCCTTTCCCAAACCACAAATTGAAAACTCTGTTTTGATGGTTCGACCACCACTGGGGGAACCTTCTCTAAACATCGAACCACATATTCAAATGCTCTTTAATGCAAATTCATCGGAATATTTTTATCCCGGATGAAAACCTGCGATTTGTGGATGGTTTAATGTGTTCATGCCCGACAATATATGATTTGTGGATTTGACCATCTCCCGTTTTTAATATTTATAATTTAACGAATTCGTATGTTGTATCGTCGCTACCCTCGTAAGTGTGAATGAAAACCAGTTTGTACTTCCCCAAAATTTTGCCAGATCATTTTCGGAAATTTTTGAATAAAGTACAAACATTTGCAGAACGAAACAGATAATATGACTGCCGGAAATTACTTGGCCTCCGGGTTTCTTCCGTTTACCTATAATATTGATTCATTCGTCATAAAAATTTCATCAAACAGGTGTATTAGAATTACCTTTCAGCTTCATAACGTAATTAAAACACAGAAACATGTTAATTCTGATTATTTCATCGATTGTTGCGGCTATAGTCCGTTTGCTCACTTATAACCGTACCCAACATAGCTTAAACGTTAAGAATGTGGACATTGAACAATTAAAATAATTTCTAAAACTCGAAACATGAAAATACTTGGAAATCTTATTTGGCTGATCTTCGGTGGTCTTGCCATTTTCCTTGAGTACATGTTTGCCGGACTGGCTTTGTGTATTACCATTGTTGGAATACCTTTCGGAATACAATCTTTCAAACTAGGCATCCTGGCTTTGTGGCCTTTCGGAGCAAAAATCGAATACCTGGATTATGCGCCTGGCTGTCTTTCTACCATCATGAACATCCTCTGGTTTTTTATTGGTGGAATCTGGATCATGCTTACACACGTATTTTTCGGATTGTTACTTGGTATCACCATCATTGGTTTTCCGTGGGCCCGTCAACATTTTAAGATGGCCTCGATGGCTTTAACTCCATTTGGAAGAAGAGTGGTGTAGTGTTATTCGGATTGATAGGATGAAGGGTTGAAGTATGAATACTGAGCCGTGATCTCACTTGATCATGGTTCCCTTGGCGCCCCACCAGTAAAAGGCTTCCATCCGAAGGCGATCAGTTTTTATCATTGGATCTTCACCTTCAAGTTTCAATGCTTCATCCACAGTTTCCACATCAAAAATCAACAAACCACGATGATCGCCACCACCTTCAAAAGGGCCGGCTACAATCAATTTACCTTCGTTGGTAAGTTTTGTTAAATGAGCCAGGTGCATTTCCTGGTATTTTGCTGCTTCATCCGCGTCTTTGCTCTTTGTTTCTCCACTATTCAGCAACATAAAAACATAGCGCTTCATGGTGTAGGCAGTATCGCCTTCGTTGTATGTAAATTCTCGTTGATCCTGCGCGAAAGCAGCGACAGTAGCAAAAAGCAGAAACGTTAAAAATACCAGGTTTTTCATTTCAATTGATTTTTAAAAATTTTTCTGAACTTTTCGAGTTTGGGTGTAATAATGAATTGACAATAACCCTGTCCCTTGTTTCGGTTGTAATAATTCAGGTGGTAGTCTTCGGCCATATAAAAGGCTTCGAATGGTTCTACCTGGGTAACAATCGGCCGATCGTATACCTTTTCTTCGGTAAAAAGTTGAACCGCGTTTTCGGCTACTTCCTTTTGTTTTTCGTTGTGGTAAAAAATCACCGAACGGTATTGCGGTCCCACATCGTTTCCCTGCCTGTTTAGCGTTGTTGGGTCGTGGGCCATAAAAAACACTTCCAAAATATCTTTAAAGCTTACCACATCTGCATCAAAGGTAATTTGAACCGCCTCGGCGTGTCCTGTAGTTCCGGTACAAACTTCTTCATAAGTTGGATTTTTGACCTCTCCCCCACTGTAACCGGGTTTCACATCCACTACTCCTTTTAATTCAAGGTAAACCGCTTCGGTACACCAGAAACACCCACCGCCGAGCGTAGCTTTCTCCAGATTTTTTGTCATACCAGTTGTCGATATTAATAATGTAAAAGCAATCAGTAAACTTTTCAAATGAATGCGTTTCATGCTATTTCTGTTTTTCTAACTTTTCTGAACCGGAAGCGCGAAAAGAACTTCTTCTCGAACTCCCAAAAAAACCTGAACTGTCCGAAAATACTACCCACCACCAGTAATAACAAATTGTAAACTAAAAGAATTACCAAGACATAAAGTGGAACCCTAATTAAAATTGAGGTTTCTGAACTAATCCCGATCAAATCATAAATCAGTTTCTTAACGTACACCGTCGAGCTACCTGTAATCGCAAAAACAACGAGGATAATCACCACTTGGTAGTTACTGCTTATGTTCCACCTCTTTTTTAGCCGTTCAAACATTTCTAGCTTTTGAAACAATAACAAAAGAGTTAGCGGTATGTTTTTCGGAAGGAATAAAAAAATGAATAAAAACAATGAGGAGTAAAGGCTTACATGTGGTGTGTTTGAAAAATAATGTAACCATAAACCGCAAATCTCAAAATCCTGAACAAGGCATATTTTAGATATCGTTTGGATGGATAACCCGATGAACCTACCAACAAGCTCACCGCCGACCAGGGCAGCGGAGTTAATGCGGCCACAATAATCAGGAAGATACCGTATTTTTTAACCATGTCAACTGTTCCTTTTAACAATCTACGCTCCAACTCTTTGTACTTCTCGTTTTTGTAAAAAAATTGTCCGATCAGAAAATTAACATAGCCCATCGCATAAGAAAGTCCGGCAAAAAAACCAACGTTGATAATATAATGCAAAGTATCTGCCTTGTTGATGGCCCAAATCATAAATAATTCGGGTGGCAGAATTCCAAAGAAAAACTCTGAAAAACCATAAATCAAATAAATCATCGTGGGGCGTGCGTAAAACTTCCCGACCCAAACATCGGGATTTCGTGAAACCACAATTTCCTTAAACAGGTAATAAGCAGCTAACAAAACAATCAGCCACAAAAGTCCCTTTAAACCGTTGCTAATCAAGAATTTTATGCGTGGACTAATTTTCATGCAGTTCATTTTGCAATTGTTTCGAAGGTAGAACAATTAAATTGAAAAGAGGTTTTGATCAGATATGTTTCATGAACTAGTCTTCCATGTTACTCAAATGTAACTCCAGCGCTTTTACCGAAATTTGTATTTCCCAGATAGAAACGGCAAGTGAAGCACACAACAACAATAAAGCTGCTCCGAAAATATAAGCCGCAATCAAAGTCTGCCCAACAAAAATCAGAAACATGGTAATCACACACAAAAACAAGCTGGCAACCCCCAAAATTTGCATCGTTCGAATCAGGTAAAGCCGTTTCCGTAAGTTGAAAATCTGACCTTTCAAAACCGTGGAAGGGCTTTCGACATACTGTTTATGCAAATTTCGGACAACACCGGTGTAGGTCACAAAACGATTGGTATACGCAAGAAAGATCAATGATATTGCCGAAAACAAAAGTGCGGGAGTTGTAAGAGTAAAAGCTTCGTGCATGGCTGATATTTTTGCTAAAGTTAAAAATTCATTGTTTCAATCCGATGCTTTACAGGAAGTCATGTACTTTAGGTCGGCAATTCTTTTTATTTTTAACCCACAAATAACAAAGGAATGGCATTTCAGGGACTACAAACATTTATCGAATTACTCGAAAAAAACAACGACCTCATTCGTGTAAAGGATTTTGTTGATCCCCGGCTTGAGATCACCGAGATTACCGACCGGATTTCGAAGCAGCCCGGCGGCGGGAAGGCCATCCTGTTTGAAAATACGGGAACCGGCTTTCCGGTTTTGATAAATGCCCTGGGTTCGGAAAAACGTATTGCTTTGGCTTTTGGCCGCGAGTCGGTTTTTCAGCTTGAAAAGGAAATTGAAGCGCTGTTTGCAGACCTGATGTCGCCTAAAGATAATTTATGGGACAAACTTCGTATGCTACCCCGTCTGAAAGATGTTTCGGAATGGATGCCGAAAAAACGTAAAGGAAGGGGCGCCTGCCAGGAAGTGGTGATGAACGAACCCGACCTTGGAAAACTCCCGGTACTCACTTGCTGGCCTGCCGACGGCGGACCGTTTGTAACTTTGCCTGGTGTTCATACTTTGGATCCTGAAACAAAAACGCCAAATGTGGGCATGTACCGCATGCAGATATTCGACAAAAAGCTGGGTGGAATGCACTGGCACCGACATAAAACCGGAGCCAACCACTTCGCGAAATATAAAAAATCGGGGAAAATTATGCCGGTTTCGGTTACATTAGGAGGCGACCCGGTTTATACTTATGCAGCTACAGCTCCGATGCCCGAGAATGTGGACGAGTACCTCTTGGCGGGCTTTCTTCGAAAACGATCGGTTAAATTGGTGAAGTGCCTGACAAACAATCTGTATGTTCCCGAAGACGCCGATATTGTAATTGAAGGGTACGTCGATCCTGCTGAAGATCTGATTTGGGAAGGGCCTTTTGGCGACCACACCGGATTTTATTCGCTTGCCGACTGGTATCCTAAATTTCATGTTACCTGCATCACTCACCGTAAAGATGCGGTTTACCCGGCCACTATAGTTGGTGTTCCTCCAATGGAAGATGCCTATATTGGATTGGCTACCGAACGGATTTTCCTCTCACCAATTCGCATGGCAATGGTCCCAGAGTTAAAAGATATGACATTGCCGGTTGCCGGGGTAGCACATAATTTCACGGTGGTAAAAATCCATAAAACCTACCCGGGACAGGCCATTAAAGTGATGAACTCGTTGTGGGGCGCCGGTCAAATGATGTTCAACAAAGTATTGGTTGTAGCCGATGAGTTTGTAGATATTCAGGATCCTCAGAAAATACTGAATGCCTTTGCACAGCGGTTTAGCGTCGATTATAGCCTGCACTTTTCAAAAGGGCCTCTGGATGTGCTCGACCATTCGTCACAAAAATTTGCATTTGGCTCAAAACTGGGAATTGACCTCACTGTCCCTTTTGCTGAAGAAGCCATGAAAACGTCAGACACTTCGAAGGAACACTTCGAAGAAACGAAGATAAAAGCGTTAAAAGAAGTTGATCAATATCGTATTCACTCATACATTCACACCCTGTTGCTTACCGTTAAAAAAGACTCCGGGTTCGATAAAACTAACTTGCAGAGAAAACTCGCAGGTACAGATAATTTGAAATGTTTTAAATTCATCCTGATTTTTAACGAAGGCGCCAACCTTGATGATCCGTTTATCCTGTTTTGGTTACTTGGCGGAAACCTCGAACCCGATCGTGACATCTCGCTGATTCCCGGTTTCGAAAACACTTTATTTATTGATGCTACTTTTAAAACCTCCGCGCACGACAATTTCCATCGCGAATGGCCAAATGTTGTAACCATGGACGAAGCTACCATTTCAACCATCGATCAGAAATGGGAAAAACTGGGATTGGGTAAATTAATTGAAAGTCCGTCGATCAAACTAAAGCCGCTCGTAAAAGGCAACGGAGCAGTGCGCTCATAATATTTTCCAAGCAGTTTTTCGGTCCAGTCACCAATAGGTTCCAAATGCCCCATAAATAAACGAAGTAGCGGCGGTTCTTCCCCCCACTGCAAAGCACCCCCCAATTCGCGGTTGTCGATCAACCATTTAACGCGGTCGATCACGTACATGTTTGCGATAAAGTAAACACACGACGAGGAAATGCCAGACGCAGTAACTCAACATCTGCCATAAACCTGCTTGAAAAACACTTAAATACAGGTTACGTGATACTTATAAAAACTAAATGATTAGTTATGCCGAAAACAGGAAAGAGCAGACTACCATGCAACGGCTTAACCAACAACTATGGGGTTTATTCCATGAGTTGGTAAAAGCAATTACAGCGCTTTTTGATGAAGTTGACCATATAACTATTTGAGAAAATAATACAAGATGAAAAGGCTTATGAAAAAAATAGCAAGATTACGTAACTTATTGAAATAAAAAACATTGAATTTTAGTGCGAAACTTTAGCAATTTACTTTTTCTTGTGGTCTTTTTGTTTTAACTTATTTCGCGTTTCCAAAATGCTTGATTATGAATCTTACAGGAGAAGAACAGGTTAACGAGTTGAGCAAGATTCTTTTAGAAGTTGGATCTTTACTGATGAGTTCGGGTGCCAATTCTGCCCGGATCAGGATTACCATCAACCGTATTGCAGGCGCTTACGGTTTCGATGTGGATTTGCTTATTACTCATCGGGCCCTAATGCTGACCATTTACGATGAAGAACAGGATTATTTTTACAGCCGGTTGAAACGCACCTCGCCGCATAGCGCTAATTTCAGGATGGTGAGCGGGATCAGCCGGATGAGCTGGAAGATTGTGGAAGAAAACTGGGATTTTGACCAGGTTGAGCAGGAACTTGCCAGGTTAAAAAGCCTGCCACATTATCCACGATGGGTAGTGCTGGTTATGGTGTCGGCAGCCGGCGCTGCTTTTTGCAGGGTGTTCGGTGGTGTGTACCTTGAATTGCTGGTTACCTTTGTGGCTACTTTTATTGGATTGTTTGTAAGACAGGAAGCCGTAAAAAAATCATTCAATCCTTACTTAGCCATATTTTTTGCCGCTTTTGTATCGTCATTAATCGCTGGCGCTGCGCTGAAGTTACAAATTGGAGAAAATCCTGAATATGCTTTTGCTACCTCGGTTTTGTACCTGATTCCTGGCATCCCCTTAATTAATTCGCTTTCCGATTTGCTGGACGGGAACATAATGAACGGGATTGTCAGAGGTGTAAATGGTTTAATGATTTCCTTCTCGATTGCGCTTGGAATGATCGGGGCTATCGTAATTTATGGAATATAAAACATAGAAAAATGGAAGATTTACTGCTTTATATAGATCGATGGTTTTGGCTGGGTGTTGGGGCCATTGGCTTTGCCATCTTATTTAATGTTCCCCGACGCACCATCTTGACAATTTTTCTGCTGGGGGCATTTGGCGGTACGTTAAAGTTTATCATTCTTGCGTTGGGTGGCAGCATTATTATGGGATCATTTTTCGGCGCAGTGCTGGTTGGATTTTTAAGTATTTTAGCGGCACATTATAAACACGCCCCTCCATTTGTATTGGCCATTCCGGCAGTTATTCCAATGGTTCCGGGAGCTTTTGCGTACAGGGCAATGCTTGGAGTTATTCATTTGACAGAAAAAGTCGATCACGATACCTTTCTAAAATTACTGGAAGAAACAACAGACAACGGGTTGAAGGCATTTTTTGTGTTGGCAGCGCTTTCCCTGGGAGTTTCGGCGCCTATGTTGATTTTCCGCCGCGAATCGGTTAAGAACATGAAAGTGAGAATTAAGTCATAAATTTCGAATTCTTCATTTTTACAGGTGAAGAAAGCAATTTCCCGTTAAAATTGTACATTTGAGCAAAATCTTGGATATGCACACCAGGGAAATTAAAATATTTGTACAAGAGTTTGACAACCTGGCTGAACTTCCTGAAAAAGATCAGCAATTGATTTTGTCTGCCCGCGAAGTTTCAAAAGATGCCTATGCGCCTTATTCAAAATTTCACGTTGGGGCAGCTGTTTTGCTCGAAAATGGAGAATTGATTTTAGGCAACAACCAGGAAAATGCCGATTTTACAGATGGTTTGTGTGCCGAACGGGTGGCGCTTTTTTATGCACATGCTAAATTTCCGGGAGTGCCCGTTCGTTCGCTTGCGGTAACTGCCTGCAACAGCCATGGTTTACTCGAACAACCTACGCAGCCGTGTGGTTCGTGCCGCCAGGTTATGGTTGAAACCGAGGTTCGTTTTAATCAGCCAATTCGAATCATTCTTGACGGCAAAAAACATATTCATGTAATCGAAGGCGCCGACAGCCTGCTGCCCATGGCATTTAAACCCAAAGCGCTCGGTTCCTGATTCAGGATCACTTTTCAGTTTAATTTTCCTACTCCCGGTAAACTAAACCTAAATAGGATCTACCGGACTAAATTTCCCTCTTTTAAACAGATCGAGAAAAGCATTCCAAACAGGATCATCAGGAGGATCGGCGACAATAGTCAGCATCTCGTTTTTCACCGGGTGCATAAATTCAAGTTTTCGGGCATGCAAATGAATGCCTTTATCGGAGTTCGATCGTGGAAACCCATATTTCAGGTCGCCTTTGATATGCAGCCCGAGTTGTTTTAATTGCACCCTGATTTGGTGATGCCGGCCAGTGTGGAGCTCAATTTCAAGTAAATGATATCGTTCGATGCTGGCCACGTGCCGGTAGGTGAGACTGGCAAATTTTGTTCCTTCGCCTTTTTCGGTATATGCGTAACTTCTGTTGCGTTCTTCGTTTTTGACCAGGTAATGGTTGATGGTATCTTCGAATTTCGGTGGGCGATTATCGACCACTGCCCAATAAGTTTTATGCACCTTGTCTTTGGTTTGGAACAATTTATTTAAGCGGGGAAGGACTTTACTGGTTTTTGCCAGAATAAGGATTCCACTCGTAGGCCGGTCAAGGCGATGGGGCAGGCCCAGGTAAACGTTGCCGGGTTTATTGTATTTTTCCTTCAGATAAGCCTTCACCATGTCCATCACCGTTTCGTCACCGGTTTTATCGCTTTGGACTACTTCGCCGCAAGCCTTATTGATGGCAATAATATGGTTGTCTTCGTAAATTACTTTCATTTCAAAGTGGCAAACTTTAAACTGCTCTTTTAAAATACGTTTTCAATTGTCGGGGTATTATGCTTCGAGCTTTGCTCTTCCATCTTCCTGTTCTAATATTGTTCTTTCTCGTTCGGAAAATCTTCCGATTTTACATCCGCGATGTAGTTCCCGACTGCTCCTTTTACTTCAACCGCCAGGTTATGGTATCGTCTTAAAAACCGGGGCGAAAACTGCTGCGTAATACCGAGCATATCATGCAGGACAAGTACTTGTCCGTCGACACCGCTTCCTGCGCCAATCCCGATAACCGGAATTTTTAATTCCTTGGCAACCTCTTCACCCAAACGTGCCGGAATTTTTTCAAGTACAAGAGCAAAACAACCGGCTTCTTCAAGCAACCTGGCATCGTTGATTAGTTTTTCGGCTTCGGCTTCTTCTTTGGCGCGAACGGTGTACGTTCCAAATTTATGGATCGATTGTGGCATCAACCCCAGGTGCCCCATCACCGGAATACCTGCCGAAAGAATACGTTTCACCGACTTGATCACTTCTTCACCACCCTCGAGTTTTACTGCGTCAGCAGCAGTTTCTTTCATAATTCGAATGGCGGAATTCAAGGCTTCTCGCGAGTTTCCCTGGTAGGTGCCAAACGGAAGATCAACTACTACCAGCGCACGTTTTACCGCACGTACCACCGAAGCACCGTGGTAAATCATCTCATTTAATGTGATCGGCAGAGTAGTGGCATGCCCCGCCATCACGTTCGAAGCCGAGTCGCCTACCAGAATGACATCTACCCCTGCTTCATCGACAAGTTGTGCCATACTGTAATCGTAAGCGGTTAACATCGCAATTTTCTCCCCACGCAACTTCATCTCCGATAAACGGTGAGTAGTTACCTTCCTGATTTCGCCTTGTACTGACATTTTTTTATTTCTGAATTTCGGTGTAAAATTAAGCAAAGCATTCAGCATGGCAAAATGCAGGCAAACGCGCTGATAATCTTGGAACTTAACTTTTATTAACCGCCTTGTGAACGGATTATCTGGAAGGTTTGCTTTCTTTGCGCTTTAATTTTTGAAGAACAGAACATGAGAAAACAGAGCCGTCTTTTTGCCCGCATTATCCTTCTTTTGTCATTCCTAAATCCCATTAACAATGCATTTGCACAGGACGATGAAATTAATAATGCAGTAGTTTCTTTTAAAAAGAACGAACTGAAAAATGGTTTTGTATTCAGTTTTGGAAACGAGCGCGAGGAGTTGCGTACCGACGAAACGCGCTTGTACCAGGAACAAAGCATTTTCACAGGTACATATAAGTTAGAAAATTCGGTTTGGAACCTGCTCGATTATAAACAGGAAAAACTTAATTTTTTGTTTGAAGTGGGGCCGATGGGCGGACACGGGAACTGGATCGACAGTTCGAAAGTAAATCTTACGGATGCCAATCACAAGCTCTTCGGACTGAGGGCAGCAGGCGAAGTTCGATACTGGAACCGCTTTTATTACGATCCAAAATCTTACAGTTTAATCGATGTGCGGGTGGCCGGGCGATATGATTTTTACAAACAGAATTCGGAAGGAACAGTAATCGATTCATTCGGAGTTTCGGCGCCTTTAGACGAGAGTGAAATGAATAGCCGCTGGCGTGTTGGTTTTGATGCCAAAGCAGGCTTTGGTTTTGGCCGGCTGAGCCCCATGAACCATTTGATGACAGCGCACTATCTGCTCGAAAAATATTATCCGGGAAGGGTTTTTTCCGACTATGAGATTGCTCGTTTTGCTCAGGAAATTGCCAATCTGAAACACGATAGAAACGTAAGGAACGGACACCGCACTGATAAGGAAATGGAAAAACTGGCAGAGTTTGTCAGGGGGCAAATGATGCTCGAATCGCCCGAGTCGATGAGCGGTGACTGGCAATTGGGTGAATTCGATCCGCGTTATGAAGGTAAACGGGTTGAAATGGGGCCTTTTTTTAAATACTACAACCAGGAGCCCGATTTTGTGTATGGCGGTTATGTGCAGTTTGATTACGCCAAATACCAGGAGCTTAAATGGAACCGCAATTTTGCGTTGAACCTGAATTACAACCGTTACAAAAAACAAGACTGGATGACTGCCGAGCTAAACCTGGGCTGGAGCTATTACTCTAACCTTCGTACCCAATTCGATTTTGGGATTAAATATGTGCCAGGCATCGAGCTCAATGGTTTTGAAAATGTTGGCCCCTTGAGTCATAACCTGGTTCCCTACCTGGCATATTATTCGCAGCTAAATTCTAAGTCGAGAGTACGTTTCGATTTCTCGTGGCGTATTGCCGACGGAGAACAGTTCGTACTGCCCGGCCCCGAATTCTCGCTTGCATTTTATCGCAGCCGTTACTAAACGCGAAGGAATATTTTCTTCTTGTACATATAATACAGCAATAGCCAGACTAGCGCCAGCCCCGAAACAATCAGGAATAACTGGCCTGCAGCTTCTCCCATAGGTTTGGCAAGCCAGCCCACGAAAAATTCAGTGACGTGTTGCACATCGATAATCCGGGTGAACAGGTAAATAAAGATCGAGTTCATCCCGATAATTCGGAAGTAATTCGACCAGCCTCTGATTTTCCAATGATCGATAATCAAAAAGAAAAGCGCCATCATCATAAATCCGATGCCCCCGGTGAGAATATTAAAAGTCGATGTCCAGCATTTTTTGATAATCGGGTAGAAGGTTGACAGAACAAGCGCCAGTACAATAAGCCCGGCTCCAATGGCTGCCATTTGTCCTATTTTTTGCCAACCGCTTTGTTTTTTCTTTAGAATATTTCCGGCAATGCTCCCCATCATTGTTACTCCGGTTGCCGACAAACTACACATAATTCCTTCGGGATCAAAAACACCACCGTGCAATCTTCCGGGCAAAAGCAATCGGTCGATATAACCGTTTATACACCCTTCGGGAGTAAGAACGCCTGCACCAACTCCGGGCACCGGTATCAGCAATTGTATGATTCCGAAACCAACCAGGATACCGGCAAGCCAGAAAAGCCTGCTCTTTAATTTAGGGAAATAGAGATAAATAACTGCTGCAAAAAAATAGCCGATCCCGATTTGCCCCAGCACACTGGCAATCCTGCCGTTTTCAAAACCATGCTGGAAGGTCCCGTTGTATAAAATTCCAAGCACGATCAGGATTACCATCCGCTTAAATACTTTCCAGAAAAGCTTTTTCTTTGGAATGTTTTTGTCGAGTTTCGACCCTACCGAAAATGGAATGGCTACACCGGCAATAAACATAAAGAGTGGAAAAATGAGGTCCTCGAAGTGGAACCCGGCCCATTCGGCATGTTCCAGCGTATTTTCGAGCCAGGTAGCTCCGGTCATTTTCGCAATTACGGTAAACAGGTATCCGCCCCCGGTGATCCAGAACATATCGAATCCACGTAATACATCGAGCGATTGCAGCCTTTGTTCAGGCTCTGTACGTAATGGTTTAGTTGTCATAGCCTTTCATTTTAAGCTTTCTAAATTATAAAACTTTTCTTTGTTTTTGTATGAAATTAAAATAACATTTGACGTTCCGGTCCCTGTCGTTTTGTCACCGCTTTTGACAGAAGAAAGCCGGGCATTGATAAAATGTGTGTCAGTTTTGCGTTCATTTTCCCGATTTCCCCGCTGGCACAATCATTGATTTAACAGTTGCGTAAAATTAAGAAACAATAAAAATTAAAATACATAACAATGGGAAAAATTATCGGAATTGACTTAGGAACCACAAACTCTTGTGTTTCTGTAATGGAAGGCAACGAACCTGTAGTTATCCCCAACAGCGAGGGAAAACGAACTACCCCTTCCATTGTAGCTTTTGTTGAAAACGGAGAACGTAAGGTGGGTGATCCTGCCAAACGTCAGGCCATTACCAATCCTGCAAAAACCATTTTCTCGATCAAACGCTTTATGGGCGAAACTCACGATCGTGTTTCTAAAGAAATTGCACGCGTACCTTATAAAGTTGTAAAAGGCGACAATAACACTCCACGTGTTCAGATCGACGACAGAAAATATTCACCACAGGAAATTTCGGCCATGGTTCTTCAGAAAATGAAGAAAACGGCTGAAGATTATCTTGGACAGGAAGTTACCGAAGCAGTAATTACCGTGCCTGCCTATTTTAACGACGCCCAGCGCCAGGCAACCAAAGAAGCCGGCGAAATTGCCGGTTTACAGGTACGCCGTATCATTAACGAACCTACTGCAGCATCGCTGGCTTATGGTTTGGATAAACGCGACAGAGACTTGAAAATAGCGGTATTCGACCTTGGTGGAGGTACGTTCGATATTTCTATTCTTGAACTGGGCGACGGAGTTTTCGAAGTAAAATCGACCGACGGTGACACACACCTTGGCGGTGATGATTTCGACCAGGTTATTATCGACTGGCTGGCAGAAGAATTTAAAAAAGATGAAGGGGTTGATCTGAAAAAAGATCCCATGGCATTGCAGCGTTTAAAAGAAGCTGCCGAAAAGGCAAAAATTGAGTTGTCGAGTTCATCGCAAACCGAAATTAATTTACCCTATATAATGCCGGTTGACGGTATTCCAAAACACCTGGTAAAAACCCTGACCCGCGCCAAATTCGAACAGCTCGCCGACAGTTTGATTACAGCAACTATCGAACCTTGCCGCAAAGCATTGAAAAATGCCGGATTAACTGCCAAGGACATTGATGAGGTAATTTTGGTTGGTGGATCAACACGTATTCCTGCCATTCAGAATAAAGTAAAAGAATTTTTTGGAAAAGAACCTTCGAAAGGTGTAAACCCCGACGAAGTGGTAGCCGTTGGTGCTGCTATTCAGGGTGGTGTTCTTACCGGTGAAGTTAAAGACGTGTTGTTGCTCGATGTTACTCCGTTGTCGCTGGGTATCGAAACCATGGGCGGTGTAATGACCAAGTTGATTGAAGCGAACACAACTATCCCGACCAAAAAATCGGAAACATTTACCACGGCCGCCGACAACCAGCCTTCGGTAGAGATTCATGTTCTGCAGGGCGAACGTCCGATCGCTTCTGGGAACAAAACCATCGGCCGTTTCCACCTCGACGGAATTCCACCGTCACCACGTGGTATCCCGCAAATTGAGGTTACTTTCGACATTGATGCCAACGGTATTTTACATGTAAATGCAAAAGATAAGGCTACAGGCAAATCGCAGTCAATTCGTATTGAAGCTTCTTCCGGTTTGTCAGACGATGAAATCAAAAAAATGAAAGCCGAAGCCGAAGCTAATGCCGAAGCCGACAAACAAGCCAAGGAAGCCGCTGATAAAATCAACCAGGCAGACAGCCTGATTTTCCAAACCGAAAAACAGTTGAAAGAATTCGGCGATAAAATTCCGGCTGATAAAAAACAACCGATCGAAAATGCGTTGAAAAAACTGAAAGAAGCTCACGCCAGCAAAGACCTTGCTGCTATCGACGCGGCTATGAACGAATTAAACACCGTGTTCCAGGCAGCTTCGCAGGAAATGTACAATGCTTCACAGGCACAGGGTGGCCCGCAGGGAGGTCAGCAGGCCGACGGTGGCGCACAAGGCCAGCCTAAAGACGACGGTGAAGTGACTGACGTTGACTTTGAAGAAGTAAAATAATAGCCAAAAACAGGGATTTAAATCCATTATACAAACCGCTGTAAATACTTTGTTTACAGCGGTTTTTTATTTTCTTTTCTTTTGATATTTATTGATTTATATTGTTATTTTTCTTATATCTGCTACATATTTGTTACGCGACTCAATTAACTATAAGTTGCGACTAATAAATACTTATCACTACTTATAAATTACTAAAGTTTCGCACTAAAATTCAATGTCTTTTATTTCTATAAGTTACGTAATCTTGCTATTTTTTCATAAGCCTTTTCATCTTGTATTATTTTCTCAAATAGTTGTATATGGTCAACTTCATCAAAAAGCGCTGTAATTGCTTTACCAACCCAAAGAATAAACCCCATAATCGTTGGTTAAGCCGTTGCATAGTAGTCTGCTCTTTTATTTGATTAAAATTACACGCAATAAAATTCACGAAGCTTTGTTTATAAATTGAAGAAGAAAGAGCATTGAATCAAATGACTAAAATCTATTTTTGGATTACACACTGCTAAGCAGAAAACTATGAAGTACATTTTTCTTTTATTCCTCTTTTCCCTGACAGTTAATTCTTATGCACAAAAACTTAGCCGCGAAGAATATATCCGTCGATATCAATTGCTGGCCATCGAAGAGATGAATCGCAGCGGCATTCCGGCAAGTATAACCATGGCACAGGGTTGCCTCGAATCGGGTAACGGCAACAGCGAACTTTCGGTGCTCTCAAATAATCATTTTGGGATTAAATGCAAAACCGGCTGGCGCGGTCCAAAAGTGTATTACGATGACGACCGGCGCAACGAATGTTTCAGAAAATATGCGACCGTAGAAGAATCGTATATCGACCATACTAATTTTTTAATGGATAACCCACGTTATGCCGATCTTTTTAAACTGGAACATACCGACTACAAAGCCTGGGCGCGCGGGCTGAAAAAAGCAGGATATGCAACCGCACACGATTACGATAAACGGCTGATTAAAATTATTGAAGAGAATAAACTTCACCGGCTCGATCTGAAAATGACGTTTAACGAATTACCGGCATACGAACAGCAAAGCCTTGGAAGTAGTAATCTTTCGAATACACTTACCATTGATGCATATCGGACACACGAAGTACGGAAAATCAACCAGTTAAAAGCAATAGTTATCCGAAAAGGTGACACATTTGAAATGCTGGCACAGGAATTTGGGCTCAGTAATTGGGAATTGTATAAATTTAATGACCGGAATCCAGGTTATCGTCCTATCCCGAATGAAGTGGTTTACATCCAGCCGAAAAAGAATAAAGCTCCGAAAGGTCAGGACTCGCATCGTGTAAGTGAAGGAGAAAGTATGCACTTTATTTCTCAGGCGTACGGAATAAAACTAAAAGCGCTTGTAAAACGGAACAATATGAAACCCGGCCAGGAACCAGTCGTGGGACAGCTTATTTATCTACGACCGGGGAAAAACAGATAACAATATTGTGGTTAAAAAGTGGAAGATATAAGCCTTGGAAAAGAATAATCATTCGGGAATTAAATCTCCGGTAGCACTCCTGATTGGCAGTAGTCAAATCTGATTTCGTAAATACGAATCTTAAAAACAGGTATCTTTTCAACACTATTGCTTGTAGAATTTTAACCCGCAAAATCTTTTTTCGATTCTGCACGATACAGAAAATAACGTAGTAAAACCCTGTCGGCAAAAAGAATAAAAAGGGCTAAAATATTAATCCCTGCGACCAACCAGATGTTAGAAATCAGAAAATCGGACCAGATTTTCCAGTCGTTTTCGAACCAGATTAATGCCATTACAGCGGTTACCACAAAGATTCCAATAATAGCCGCGAGGTAAATGGCAAATTCCCGAATATATTGCGTCCACGCAAAGTTTCGCCCTGCTTTTTCCGCCACTAAATCGGCAAAATTATCCTTTAAAAACCAGCCAGGTTCTTGTTTTAGCGCCTCGTTTACAAGCTTGTCCGAATAATATTTATTGTCTTTGTCAAGCATAATCTGCAAAAATATTGGTTTGTTCCAAACGTGCAACTTTTTCAATCTTGCCTTTTAATAAAGTCCGTGCCCTGTTGAGGTAACTCTTAATAGTTCCTTCGGGCATTCCGGTAATTTCAACAATCTCTTTATACGAAAATTCTTCGAGATGATAGAGTGTCAGCACAGTACGATAATGCACCGGCAGCGTTTCAATCAGTTTCAATAAATACCTGTGGGCTTCCTCTATTTCCAATACTTTCTGGTTCAGGCCGCTGTCCTGTTCATCAGCCAGGAGCAAAGGTTGTTCGTTGTACGACAATTCGTTTCTTCGTTTTTGTTTACGAATATGTGTGATGGCCGTGTTGTAAGCGATACTTGCAATCCATGTCGATAATTTTGAGTCGCCCCTAAAATTTTTCAGCGTTTTAAATACTTTAATGAAAACATCCTGGCAAACATCTTCTACCTGGTCCTGCTGTTGGACGATCCGCCCCACCACATGCAAAACCAGTCGCTGGTGCTTCGATACCAAAAAGCGGAAAGCATTATTATTCCCGCCAATCACCTGATGAACCAGTTCGCTGTCTTCCATACTTACCCCATCTGACTATGAAAGATAGTCAAATGTTACAATTATTTTCGATTTTTATTCTTCAACCGAATTGGAGGAGTAAAATGGTCCATAAATTAGATTCTGCCGATATAATATTCTCCGATTTTTCTTAAATTGACAAAAAAACTTATGAGACAAATACTATTGTTATCTATACTATTCGTTGCAGCCTGTTCAAACAATGACACAGATACAACAAAGAAAAAGAGTCATCCGAGCCATATTTACAATTACGTAAACCTCGATAAGAATAATCTCAATTATTTTGAATCGGATTACGTTCCGGTTTATTCTGATATTTATTTCCAGGATGGCACACGAGAATATCAGCTCACCTCAACCATAAGTATTCGCAATACTTCGTTGCTCGATTCGGCTTATATAATTTCAGCGCTTTATTACGATTCGTATGGAAAAATGTTAAAACAGTATGTTGATTCTACTTTGCTCCTTTCACCACTTGAATCGATCGAGTTTCATACATTTAACCCGAGGTTTACATCTGCATTTTATATATTTGCGCAAATTTTAAAATCCTGTTTTTGATGAATTTTGTAGAAGAACTGAAATGGAGAGGCATGTTGCACGATGTAACGCCCGGCACCGAAGAACAACTTCAAAAAGAAATGACATCAGCATATATTGGTTTCGACCCCACTTCTGATTCTTTGCATGTGGGAAGTTTTGCACAGATCATGTTGCTAAAACGGTTTCAACTGGCAGGGCATAAACCACTTGCACTGGTAGGCGGCGCTACCGGAATGATCGGCGACCCGTCGGGAAAATCGCAGGAACGCAACCTGCTTGATGAAGAAATGCTGAATAAAAACCTGGACGGGATTAAAAAACAGCTTTCCAAATTTCTCGATTTCGATTCGGGCGAACCCAATGCTGCCGTGATGGTGAACAACTACGACTGGATGAAAGAATTCTCTTTTCTGGAGTTCATCCGTGATATTGGAAAACACATTACCGTAAATTACATGATGTCGAAAGACAGCGTAAAAAAACGCTTGAGTTCTGAATCGAAAGTAGGCATGTCTTTTACCGAATTTACTTATCAACTGGTGCAAGGCTACGATTTTTTGTGGTTATACGACAACATGGGCTGCAAGCTGCAAATGGGAGGTTCCGACCAATGGGGAAACATTACTACCGGAACCGAGCTGATTCGCCGGAAAGTTTCGGGCGAGGCTTTTGCACTTACCATTCCTTTGATCACCAAAGCCGATGGTGGTAAATTTGGGAAAACCGAACACGGAAATGTTTGGCTCGATCCTGAAAAAACAACACCCTACCAGTTCTATCAGTTCTGGCTCAACACCTCCGACGGGGATGCTGAGAAATATATTAAAGTATTTACCTTACTTGGCAAAGAAGAAATTGACGCTTTAATTGCTGAGCACAATGAAGCGCCTCATCAACGTACACTTCAGAAGAAGTTAGCCGAAGAAATTACGTGCATGGTACACTCGCGCGAAGATTACGCTTTGGCAGTGGAAGCATCGCAAATTCTTTTCGGACAAGGTACCGCCGAACAGTTGAGAAAGCTGAACGAAAGCACTTTCCTTTCGGTTTTCGAAGGTGTTCCTCAGTTTAATATCAGCAAGGCTGAACTCGATCCCGGAATTAATGTAATGGACCTTTTAGTAGAAAAAACAGCCGTTTTCCCATCCAAAGGCGAGCTCAGAAGGACAATACAGGGAAATGGACTGAGCATTAACAAGGAAAAAATCGGGGATATGGACCTGACGGTAAATACCGATTTTCTGATTGGAGGCAAATATATTCTTGCACAGAAGGGAAAGAAAAACTATTTCCTGATCATTGCGGAATAAGTCATTTAAAATCGTTCGGATAAATAATAAAAATCGTTCGGAAGCGTTCAAATAACACGATCGAATTGTAACCACATCTTATGGAGAATTTTTTTGACAACCAGCGTATCCTGGATCTGATCTGGAAACGCAAATTTCATTTCCTGATCATTGGCTTTATCGCCATCGTGCTTTCAGCAATTTTCTCGGGGCCGGCTTTTATTCAGCCAAAGTTTAAATCCACCGCACGAATTTATCCATCCAATATCTGGACACACAGTAACGAATCGGAAACCGAGCAGATGCTGGAGATTCTGAATTCAAACGATATAAAAATAAGAATGTTTGACGCATTTGACCTTCACCAGGCATATCGCGTGAACAAAGACGACCCGAACTACCTAACATATATGTTCGACCTTTATAATACCAACGTTTCGGTAAATAAAACCGAGTTCGAAACTGCGGAAATCAAAGTACTTGACCACGATCCGGTCAGGGCTTCGAATATGTGCGATTCGATCATATTTTTTTACAACAAAAAGGTACGTGAGCTTCATAAAGCGAAGGACAAGGAAATGGTAGATATCTCGCAAAAAGCCTTGAATAAGAAATATCGCGAGCTTTCGGTTCTCGAAAAACAACTCGACAGTTTGCGGGAAGCCACCGGAATCATCAATTTTAACGAACAAGTACCCGAACTAACCCGTGGTTATATGAGCGCATTAGCTACCGGAAGAGGAAGTGCAGGCGACACTAAAACAATTGAAAAGCTTTACAGCAATTTCTCGAAAGAAGGAACTAAAGCCTTTTTCCTGGAAAACAAATATAACCAAACCATTCATGTAATCGACTCGCTCAGCATTGTTTTCGACACTTATATGACTGAATACGAAAAAGATATCACTTACAGCCATGTGGTTGAATACCCTTTCCCGGCGGATAAAAAGTCGTATCCGGTTCGCTGGTTGATAGTGCTTATGTCCACCTTTTCTGCTGTGTTCCTGGCTTTACTGGCGTTTATGGTTCTCGACTACCGCAAATCGTAAAAACACGGCTTGGAACAAAATGGCTACATACGAATTTCGGTTTTTTACCTGATTACCGTTGGGTTTATTTTTCTGAACCTTTGGTTTATGGTCAGTAAAAATATGATGATGGTAAATGCTTTGCCGATCGTGCTGGCTATTGTTCTTACTGCTGTCTTTTCGTTTGATAAAATCATTTACCTGGTCGTATTTTTTGCGCCACTATCGATCCCGCTCCACGAAATTATGCCCGGTTTTGGTTTCGATATGTACCTTCCTACCGAACCCTTGTTATTTGGATTACTAATCGTTTTTCTTTTAAAAGTGCTTCAAACCAGAAGTTTCGACAAAAAAATATTGTTACATCCGGTTTCGCTGGCCATTTACCTAAACTTGTTCTGGCTGCTGATCACGAGCATTACCAGTAGTATGCCCATCGTTTCGTTTAAGTTTTTACTGGCACGTACCTGGTTTGTGGCTATCCTTTTCTTTTTAAGCGCGAAACTGTTTTCGGAAGGAAAGAACATGGAACGTTATGTTTGGTTGTACATCATTCCACTGATTGTAGTAATATTTTATGCCACTTACCGTCACCTCGGCTACGGCCTGTGGGACAAACAAGCTGCTCACTTTGTGGTGTCGCCTTTTTACAACGACCATACTTCGTACGGGGCAACGCTTGCACTCTATCTGCCATTTGTGACCCTATTCATGTTCGATAAAAGTTATTCCAGAAATGTTCGCTTATTATCCGTCGCTGCATTTTTGATGGTGCTGATGGCCCTTGTGCTTTCGTACAGCCGAGCTGCATGGTTAAGCGTTGTAATTGCCTTTGGAGTTTGGCTCATCCTTTTATTAAAAATCCGTTTTAAGCCTATTTTTATTTCATTTTTGGTTGTGCTCGCACTGATTCTTGCTTTTCAGCAACAGATTTTTATGAAGCTGGAAAACAACCCGAAACAGTCTTCTGCCAATTTAATGACACATATTTCTTCGATGTCGAACATCACCACCGATGCATCAAATCTTGAGCGGATTAACAGATGGAGTTGTGCCATCCGGATGTTTGAAGACAGGCCGGTATTTGGATACGGCCCGGGAACATATATGTTTCAATACGCTCCTTACCAGCTGAATAAAGACCGTACAATTATTAGCACCAATGCAGGAGATGGAGGAAATGCCCACAGCGAATACCTCGGTCCCTTATCGGAATCAGGCGTGATGGGATTGCTGACTTTTCTGTTGTTAACCGGTGTAGTAATTTATACTGCCGTGAATGCGTATACAAGAGTAAAAGATCCGCGTTTAAAGAAAATTGTACTGGTTGCCTTACTTGGCTTGATCACCTATTATATTCACGGATTTTTAAACAATTTCCTCGACACCGATAAACTCTCTGTTCCGTTTTGGGGGTTCACCGCCATGATTGTTTCTATCGATATCATTTCGCGAAAACAAGATGCTCGTACTGAGCGTTAATTCTTATTCTGTCGTTTCTTTAATTCGTTTTATGATCTCGAGCATTGCACGGGTATTGTGATACGGACATTTCCAAAAACCAACTTTATCCTCGCTTTCGTATGGCGTTCCGTTTCGGTCGACCGTGCCAAACCATTCTCCGTTCTCGTAATCGATTACATTCTCCTTGATAAATTCCCAAACTTTTTCGAGTGCTTCCAGGTAAGCTACTTTGCCCGTGATTTGCCACGCATCCATCAGGCCAACCATGGCTTCAGCCTGGGGCCACCAGTCTTTATTGGTATCAAGGTGACCTTCGTTTCGTTCGTTAAAAACAGATCCATCGTTATCGACACCATCCCGTAAAACAGCATCGACCAGATTAAGGGCTGCCGTTTCAACCTGTTTTAAAAGTTGCCCATCCCCGATTTCCAGGGCAGCTTCGCGCAATAACCAGGCTCCTTCGATACTGTGCCCAAAGGAGGTAATATTTGTTGCGTTGTTCCAGTTTAAATCGAAAAACAAATTTAAGTGGGCGCTTTGCTTGTCAATTATTTTATCCAGGAAAATCCCGGTGGTATGAATAATGGCGTCTTTTAAACGTTCTTCGGGCCACACCCTGTATAAGTTGGTATATGGTTCGAGTATGTGCAAATGCGTATTCATTGATTTGGGCACGTTGGCATCCTTTTCACTCAATCGCATGTCGTCGAGTTTATTCCACTCTTTATCAAGCGCTTCAAGATATCCTCCGTTTTGCTGATCGCGAAAATGATCTTCAAGCAGATTGAATAGTTTTATGGCATACTGGAGACTTTCTTCGTTCCCGGTAGCTCGATAATATTCCGAAAATGCATAAATTCCAAAGCCCTGAGCATACGCTTGTTTTCGCGTATTTAGGGCTTCTCCCTTATGATCATTTTCCCAGTAAAGTCCGCCATTTTCGTTATCCCAGAAATAACGGGTAAGGTATTTGTATGCCCGTGTGGCCAGTTTTTCCAGTTTTTCAGATCCAATAGTCAGGTATGCTGCCGAAAATGTCCATAGCAGCCGTGAATTCAGTACAGATCCTTTCGGAGCCAAAGAAACTACATTTCCCCAATGATCGATCTGCCCGACAAAACCTCCATAATGATGATCCACAGTGTGATGACTCCAGAATTCAAGAATATTCTCGAGTTCCAGATCCATTTCTTCATATAATTTTTCAAAAACAGCTTTGATGTCCATAATATTCTATTCAAAATACAATCCTTCAAAAAAAATTATTCAAACAAAATATACCATATAAAAACACATCATTTTGGATGAAACCTATCGTTAGGCTTTCTGGTCTGAAGCAGCCCGGAACATCTACACTTACTTTGCCATTTGACGTTCGAACCAATCAAAAGTATGATTTTATTACGCTCATTCTGTGCAAATTCGGCTTATTCTCCAAAATTCCCGGAAGTGCTAACAAATATTTTACAGTACAATTCTCGTTGGTAAATTCTAATTATTTCCATTCTACAATTAGCCAGTAAAAATGGGCCATTCACAAACCAGCCACTTCCGTGTTAACTGCCAAATACACAAGAGGCCAGAACGACCTAAGTTCGACCTTAAATTATATAATGCAATTGAAAATGGCGATACGGAGCCGGGGGATTTTGGCGAGCCATGCTTTGCGATAAGACATAAAGAAATTACATTGACGAATGCCTGCTAATTATGGAAGTAAACCATAAAGCTTTGCTTATTAAAATTAAGTTTTTAATTCACTGAAAATGAGGTAAATCTATGATCCATTAAGCAATCTGGGGTGGCATTTCACTTTTTAGCCAGGTAGCGGATGGCTTGATGCAGTAGCTTTTGATAATCGCTTTCCCGATAAGTTCTTTTGTCGTGACCTGGTTGTATGTACAGAATTCTGGATTTTAGGTAGCGGTTCTCCCACACAACATACTCCATACTGTTTGGGTGTTTTATTCGCAGAAGCGGTATCACATCATCAGAAATACGAACATTCCCATATATTTCATCAAAGAAACGCAGTTCGCGAAAGCCAACTGTTACCGGCGTATAGTTTTCTACGGTACAATATTCCCAAACGTCGTGCTCGTAAGTGGAAAGGTCTTCTTCGGGAATACCTTTTGCCTCAAGTACATATCTGCCCCCGATAATTTTTTCAAACTCGGGCCATTTTTGGTACGAAACCAACGAATGGTGCAAAAACAACATTGGCTTGCCAAGCTCAGCCAGTTTATGATAGGCTGATATTTCAAAGCCTGATATTTCCTGCCACATATCGTAAAATACGATCAGATCAAAATCTTTGGCTAAAGCATCTGCTATTGCCCGATTAGCTGCCGGCTGCACAAAATGTTCGTATTCCACATCATCCATTTTGTCGAACATCTGAAAAAATTCGAGCGAATCATACTCGTGGCCACCGGTAACCAGCATAACACGAATCTCTTGAGATTGAACGATAAATGCACTGATAAGAAGAAAAACACAAAGTAAAGCTCTTTTCATACACACTGGTTTTGTGATTTTGATTACAATTTCTGCCCGGATAAATGTAGCTATTTAGGATGAGACCCCAAGTTATAAAAAAGATGTGGTTGTGTTTTTTTGTCTCGATATTTTACAATTCCTTCAAATAACAAATTTTTTAGTTTAATTTTGAAACAGACACTTTAGAAAATATTTGCCATGAAAAGTTATTTGCAAACCACTATTTACCTGTTATTTTTTTTAGTTGTTTTTTTTTCGTGCGACAACTTCGAAGATGTCCCTCCCGAAAATAACGACGTTTACCTTGTATCGGAAACAAGTGTAACCGTACATTCACTCCCCTATATTAATACCACAATTGACGCAGCAAGCATACAATATCCCGAGTTGACGGACATAAGCAGTAAATTCACGGCTCCGGTTGAAGTGTACCGGATTTCTTACAATACTACTTTTAAAGGCGAAGATGTGGTTGCTTCCGGGCTGGTATGTGTTCCGAATAGTAACGGTACCTACCCGATTATGAGCTTCCAGAATGGAACAAATTCTTTGGCCAGCGCTGCGCCTTCTGTTTCGCCTACCAGCAATCTGTTTACTCTGCTAAGTATGATGGCTTCAACAGGTTTTGTGGTTACCATTCCCGATTATTTGGGTTTTGGCGCTTCCGCCAATATGTTCCATCCTTATCTCGACAAAGAATCAACGGTTCAGGCAGTGGTCGATATGCAACTTGCTGCAAAAGAATTGATAGCCAAACTGGATGGAATTAATGTAAACGACGATCTGTATATCACCGGATATTCTCAAGGTGGATGGTCAACTTTACAGGTTCAGATAGCAATAGAAACCAATTCTTCAAGCGAGTTCAATCTGAAAGCAAGTTCAGGAGGCAGCGCTCCATACAACCTGGTTGCGCTAACTGGTTATGTGTTGAGTCAAACCACGTATCCAATGCCTTTCTTTTTAGCATACATCATGAATAGTTATGCAAATCTTGGGATGACAACCCCTATCGATTCGGTTTTTAATGAACCGTATGCAAGCCGTGTTCCCGGATTATTTGACGGAACCATGGATGGAAGTCAGATCAATGCCCAGCTCACCCCGGTGGTGGCCGATTTGTTTACAGCCAATTTTATCGAAAACTGGAACAAACCGGGGATTTATGAGTCGCTGTACTCGATGTTACAATCAAATAGCATAGCAGGTTACCAAACACAAGTTCCTACCCTGCTGTTACATGGTTTGTCCGATACTTTTATACCATCGTTTACAAGTCAAACGCTTCACACAGAGTTTATGTCGGCTGGAGTTAGTGAAAGCTTGGTTGACTATATCGGGTTGGAAGGATTGGACCATACCGGGGCCATTATTCCTGCTGAACTACAAGCCATTATTTGGTTTATTCAACTTAAAGACGCTTCAATTTAAAAGTTACAAAATCCAGAAGTCCTTTTTCAGTGAGCGTTTTTTCCACTCTTTGATGAAAACGCTGGAAGTTATGTTCGATCTTCTAAAGGTTTTTGCGTAGTCCGTGTCATCTCTTAGCTTGTTCATTAAAGGATGGCAAGTACAGGAACATATTCAAAAACTGCGCCCCGAGATGGCAGAATTGCAACAAAACTAAAATTGTTTCGATACCTTTTCCAGAGTTTGAAACTTTGTAAAAGGTTAACCCCTACTCCACTAATTCATCTACGCCCTTCAACAAAAAAAAATATCATAAAATATTCAAGCGAGTTTTTCATTCTAAACTATTGCTTTCTATTTTTACATAAAAAACAATGGTAAAAAGGTTCTCGTTCGACAAAAGCAAAATAAAAGTCTTGTTGCTGGAAGGAATACACGAATCGGCGCTCAGCGCTTTTAAAGCGGCAGGATATACCAATATTGAATACTCCAAATCGGCCCTGGATCCCGTAGAACTGGAACAAAAAATTAAAGACATCCATGTGATCGGAATCCGGTCGCGGACCCACCTAACGGCAGATATTTTAAAAAAAGCCAAAAAACTTTTTGCCATCGGATGCTTTAGTATCGGCACTAACCAGGTCGATTTACAAGCCGCAAAACAACTGGGAATCCCTGTTTTTAACGCTCCTTTTTCGAATACCCGGTCGGTAGCCGAACTGGTACTTGCCGAAATTATTTTGCTGATGCGCGGCGTGCCGGAAAAAAATGCAGCCGCCCATCGCGGCGAGTGGTTAAAAGCTGCGCAGAACTCGTTCGAAGTTCGCGGGAAAAACCTCGGGATCGTGGGATACGGGCACATCGGCTCCCAGGTATCCATACTTGCAGAGGCTTTGGGAATGAATGTTTTTTACTATGATATCGAGAAACAACTGAGTCTTGGAAAGGCAATATCATGCAATACACTGGAAGAATTACTGAAAATTTCGGATGCAGTTACGCTACATGTGCCCGAAACCGAACTCACTAAAAATATGATTTCGAACGATCAGTTGGCTTTGATGAAGAAAAATGCGGTGCTCCTGAACGCATCGCGCGGGACGGTGGTCGATTACGATGCGCTGTCGCGCGCTTTGCAAAGCAAACATTTGGCAGGAGCGGCAGCCGATGTTTTTCCGAGCGAACCGGCTTCAAACAACGAACGTTTTGTTTCCGAACTCCAGCAATTCGATAATGTAATTTTAACACCGCATATTGGCGGCAGTACTTCGGAAGCTCAGGAAAACATTGGATTTGAGGTCACCGAAAAGATGATCCGTTACAGCGATAACGGTTCCACAATCGGCGCCGTAAACTTCCCGCAAATCTCGCTTCAGCAGAACCTGAACAAACAACGTTTCCTGCATATCCATAAAAACGTGCCGGGCATGCTGCGCAATATTAACCTGATTTTTACCGACAAGGAAATAAACATTGCCGCACAGTATCTTCAAACCGATGCGGATATTGGTTATGTGATTATCGACACCGAAAGCGACCTGGGCGAACTTATTCTAAAGGAACTAAAGAAAATTCCAAATACGATCCGGTCCCGTATGCTGTATTGAAGTCAGTATAAGAAAGCAGCCAATTGAGCGCTACAACCCTTTAAATTACAGCAGAACAGGCTATAATTAACATACTTTATTATTAAAGCCATGTGCTTTATTTTTTGGTAAGTAGAATCCTGTTAATAGTATAATCATTTCCTGAAGTTTGTCTACTTTTAAACTGTCCGGTCTTCAGGGGAGCTTAAACTGGCACTCATCCAAACTACTTTTTGTTCCGGCTCATGATTTTGTCCTATTATGTCCCGATACAACTCTGGGCGTCTTGCTTTTATATACCTGTATCCGCCTGCCTGAATTAGTTTATCATCTGAAATTATTGCCGTTACAAAACTATCATCAAACGAGCGGCATTCGGCAATAACATCTCCAAAAGGGTCAATAATCATAGAACAACCGTTTTTAAGTTGGTCGTCATCCATACCAACCGGGTTTGAGAAAACTACATAAATCCCATTGTCGTAAGCCCTTGCCGGCAACCATTTCATCAGCCAACTCCTACCTTTCATCCCGTCAAATTCCAAACGTAAAGAAGTCGGGTCGGTCTCACGGTTTTGCCAAAGCCTGGGGTCAACAAAGCCAGCTCCCGGCCTGGTAGATGGTGTACACATGGTTACATGGGGCATAAAAATAATGTCCGCTCCCAAAAATCTTGTTGCCCTGACATTTTCAATAATATTATTGTCATAACAAATTAGAATTCCGCACTTCCAGCCGTGTATTTCAAAAACGCAGTAACTGTCACCCGCCAACAAATACGGATTTATAAATGGATGCAGCTTTCTGTATTTTGCAACCAGTCCGTTTTTGTCCACACAAACATAGGCTTTAAATAAATTATCATTCTCATCCTTTTCAAATAGCCCTGCCAAAATAACGATGTCACTTTTTTTTGCTATTTCGGTAAGCTTTAAAGTACTCGCTCCATCCGGAATAAATTCAGCCAGGCCAAGCATTTGCTCTTTTGAAAGGTGCCGGGCAAAAGTATAGCCCGTAACAGAACATTCGTGAAACGCAATTACGTTTGATCCTTCGCTCGCGGCCTTTTCTGAAAGTTGTTCAATAACCTTTAAATTATAGTTTTTGTCCCCGCTTTTATTCTCAAATTGTGCTGTTGAAATTTTTAACTTTTTCATTAATTATTATCACGTAACTAATCAGTTTGCAAATTAGCAATAGTATTTAAGGAACAGATAACGTTTTGTTTATTTTTTAGGACAGTATCTGTAACCGAGCGTAGGACGGCAAAAATGAAAGCACCGTTTTTTGAATACCTGGTGTTCGGTTACGTGTACTTTTATTTCGGGAATGTCGAACACCTGTCTTTTCCCCACAAATTCATGGGGAACGTTTGAAACATCAGCCCCACAGCAATTGCAATAACCAGGAATGTGCCGCTCAACCGTACCGGGAACTTCAGCCATTTTTAACGTATTGCCTTTCCTTCCTTTTTGCCCACCGGACTTACGCCCGGTTTGTTCGCGCAAGCTCCTGCGCTGGGGGCGGTTTTCATCTTTTGACGGGGGAATGGAACTGTTGTTGCTGTTTTTTGGGGTTTCATATATTGTTCATACCAGTTGATTTTTGAAAATTATGTCATGGAGAGTTGAATATTTGCGGGAATATTTAAAATCAGACGGAAAAGCGCAACCTCACGAGCTTTATAAATCACCAAATCAGCAACTTATTCACTTAAAACAACCACAATTGTTAGTAACGATTGATTTTAGAAATTTGACACTGATTAGTAACCCAAAAGTTAAATATTAAAATTTAATATCATGAAAACAGTAAAAATTAATTCTTTTAAAATGTTGGTAAGCAACTGTTATGAATGTATTATGAAAGTTCATCATCCCCAAAAAATTTGAGATAATGACAAAGAAACAAACAAAACAAATGCTCAGAATAGCATTTATTATTGCCAGTATAAGCTCTTTGGCATTTGTACCATGGGTTATTGTATGGGCATGGGCGGCTCCCTTGCCCGATACAGTTCAGGAACAAGTTGATGACGCCATTGGATATGGATTGGATGGGATGATTGTTTATGTAGATCAGGGAGGAAAGGAACCCGCTTTTTACGCTGCCGGTTGGAAAGACAGGGAGAAAAAGATACCCGCAGATCCTCAT
>WOYI010755995.1_pt1 | contig 28895 bp, 25 predicted proteins | sample 6423411 | NCBI WGS metagenome assembly WOYI01 (sample SAMN13441803, study PRJNA592873) | oil field metagenome | biome: oil field; feature: oil-well bore; material: oil-contaminated soil; isolation source: oil-contaminated soil from oil-well borehole | place: Germany: Wietze | collected 2016-10-18 ...
TTCGACCTGGATGATCCTGCTGGTGGCCACCCTGGCCGCCGCCCTCGGTGGCTGGCTGCAGCATCGCAGCCGCCTCGCCCACCTGCCGGCCGGCGTGACGGTGGCCAGCCTTGGCGCCGTGGCGCCCGACCTGCCGCTGACCGGGCTGGACGGCCGCGCGCACCGGCTCGCCGACTACCGCGGCCACCGCGTACTGCTGAACGTCTGGGCCAGCTGGTGCGGCCCGTGCCTGGATGAGATGCCGGCGCTGGATCGCGCGGCCCGCGCGCATCCGGACACCACGGTGCTGGGCATTGCGATGGACGAACCGGCCCGCGTGCAAGCCTTCCTCGCCGCCCATCCGGTGGGCTATCCGGTGCTGCTGGGCCGGCTCGGCTCGCCCAGCACCTCACTGCAGCTGGGCGACACCGCCGACGTGCTGCCCTACAGTGCACTGCTGGACGGCGACGGCCGGCTGCTCGCCACCCGCCGCGGACCGCTGGACGCCGCCACCCTGGATCGCTGGCTGTCCGGCGGCCCGCTGGATTGAGCACGCGGCGCGGCACATACGTCCGCGCACGGTTCAACGGAGACTTCTCCGGCAAACATCGCCGATCTGCGGCGAACTGGACAAGCTTCGGCCGGGCTAGCACACTGCACCGCGTCCGGCCCCTCCGGCCTCCCGCAAAGGCAGTCGCATGGCGAAGATCCTGGCCCTGCATGGCCCCAACCTCAATCTGCTGGGCGTGCGCGAGCCGGACATCTACGGCCGCGAGACGCTGGCCGACATCAACGCCACGCTGGCCGAGCAGGCCCAGGCGGCGGGTCACGAGCTGGGCTGGTACCAGTCCAACGCCGAGCACGAGCTGATCGGGCGCATCCACCAGGCGCGCGACGACCAGACCGCGCTGATCCTGTTCAACCCCGGCGCGTTCACCCACACCAGCATCGCCCTGCGCGACGCGCTGGCGGCGGTGGCGATTCCGTTCATCGAGGTGCACCTGTCCAACGTGCACGCCCGCGAACCGTTCCGTCGCCACTCGTACCTGGCAGACATCGCCGTGGGCGTGATCGGCGGTTTCGGCAGCGACAGCTACCGGCTGGCGCTGGACGCGGCGATCCGCCGCCTGGCCCGGGCCGACACGCCCCTCCGCTAGCCGGCCTCGTGCCGACGTACCCTTTCCGGCCGCCCACGGGCGCTAACCTCGCAAAAAGGCTTGTCCCATGGACCTGCGCAAGATCAAGAAACTCATCGACCTCCTCGAGGAGTCCAACCTCGCCGAGCTGGAGATCAAGGAAGGCGAGGAAGTCGTGCGCCTGTCGCGCGTGCCCAAGGGCGGCGTCGCCGTGACCGCGGCGCCCGCGCCGGTGGCCGTGGCACCCGCGCCAGTGACCGTCGCACCCGTCGCCGAGGCACCGGCCGCCGATGCGCTGCCGGCCGGTCACGTGGTGAAGGCGCCGATGGTCGGTACCTTCTACGCCTCCTCCACGCCGGGCGCGCCGGCCTTCGTCAAGGTCGGCCAGCAGGTCAAGGAGGGCGAGACGCTGGGCATCATCGAGGCGATGAAGATGTTCAACCAGATCGAGGCCGACGTGGCCGGTACGGTGAAGGCCATCCTGGTCGAGAATGGCCAGCCGGTGGAATTCGACCAGCCCATGTTCGTCATTGCCTGACCAGGCGGAACCCATTACCCATGCTAGAAAAAGTCGTCATTGCCAACCGCGGCGAGATTGCGCTGCGCGTGCTGCGCGCCTGCCACAGCCTTGGCATCAAGACGGTCGCGGTGCACTCCACCGCGGACCGCAACCTCAAGCACGTGGGCCTGGCCGACGAGGCCATCTGCATCGGCCCGGCGCCCTCGATCGACAGCTACCTCAACATCCCGCGCATCATCGCGGCGGCCGAGATCACCGACGCCCAGGCGATCCATCCGGGCTACGGGTTCCTCTCCGAGCGCGCGGACTTCGCCGAGCAGGTGGAGCAGTCCGGCTTCATCTTCATCGGCCCTACCGCCGAGGTGATCCGCCTGATGGGCGACAAGGTCGAGGCGATCAAGGCGATGAAGGCCGCCGGCGTGCCCTGCGTGCCCGGCTCCGGCGGCCCCCTGGGTGAGAACAACGACGAGAACATCCGCATCGCCCGCGAGATCGGCTACCCGGTGATCATCAAGGCGGCCGGTGGTGGTGGCGGTCGCGGCATGCGCGTAGTGCGCACCGAGGCGCGCCTGGGCAATGCCATCACCATGACCAGGCAGGAGGCCAAGGCGGCCTTCGGCAACGACACGGTGTACATGGAAAAATTCCTGGAGAACCCGCGCCACGTGGAGATCCAGGTGCTCGCCGATGGCTTGGGGCAAGCGATCCACCTGGGCGAGCGCGACTGCTCGATGCAGCGCCGCCACCAGAAGGTGGTGGAGGAGGCGCCGGCGCCGGGCATCACGCCGGAACTGCGCGCCGAGATCGGCAAGGTCTGCGTCGACGCCTGCATCCGCATCGGCTACCGCGGTGCCGGCACGTTCGAGTTCCTGTTCGAGAACGGCCGCTTCTACTTCATCGAGATGAACACCCGCATCCAGGTCGAGCACCCGGTGACCGAGTGGATCACCGGCGTCGACCTGGTGCGCGAGCAGCTGTTGATCGCCGGCGGCGAGAAGCTGTCGATCCGCCAGGAAGACATCCAGATCACCGGCCACGCGATCGAGTGCCGCATCAACGCCGAGGACCCGGACAACTTCCTGCCCTCGCCCGGCACGGTGAAGCGCTTCGAGGCACCCGGCGGCCCCGGCGTGCGCGTGGACACGCACCTGTACGACGGCTACCGCATTCCGCCGAACTACGACTCGATGATCGGCAAGCTGATCGTGCACGGCCCGGACCGCGCCACCGCCATCGCGCGCATGCGCCTGGCGCTGGCCGAGACGGTGATCGAGGGCGTCAAGTGCAACGTCCCGCTGCAGCAGCGGATCATGGCCGACGTCGGCTTCTGCCAGGGCGGCCAGAACATCCACTACCTGGAAAAGCGCATGGCCGAACTGAAGGGCCATCCACCCGCCGAGCACTGACGCAACCCTGTAGGAGCGCACCTTAGTGCGCGAACGCTTCTGACCTTCGATTTACCAGGAGCGTTCGCGCACAAAGGTGCGCTCCTACCGTTTTCTGGACACACCATGCCCTTCCTCGAACTCTCCCTTACCGTCCGCGCCGAGCAGCAGCCCAGCGTGGAAGGCGCGCTGGAAGAACTCGGCGCGCTTTCGATCACCCTGCGCGACGCGGACGCGGAGACCCCCGACGAACAGGCGATCTTCGAGCCCGGCGTGGGCGAGCTGCCGCTGTGGCCGACGATCACCCTCGACGCGCTGTTCGATGCCGACGCCGATCGCCGTGGCCTGACCGAGGCGCTGGACGACCTGTTGCCATGGCTGGAGCCGGCGCAACTGGCCTTCGCGCGGGTGGAGGACCAGGACTGGGAGCGCGCATGGATGGACCAGTTCCAGCCGATGGCGTTCGGTCGGCGGCTGTGGATCTATCCGTGGAACATCGAGCCGCCAGCCGGCGATGACCTCGTGGTGGTGCGGCTGGACCCCGGCCTGGCCTTCGGCAGCGGCACCCATCCCACCACGGCGCTGTGCCTGGAGTGGCTCGATTCGCTGGACCTCACTGGCAAGACGGTGACCGACTTTGGCTGCGGCTCGGGCATCCTCGCCATCGCCGCGCTCAAGCTCGGCGCAACGAGCGCGGTGGGTGTGGACAACGACCCGCAGGCGCTTAGCGCCTCGATCGACAACGCCGAGCGCAATGCCGTGGCTGACCGGCTGGCGGTGTTCCTGCCCGAAGATTTCGACGGCGCCCCGGCCGATGTGTTCATCGCCAACATCCTCGCCGGTCCGCTCGGCGAGCTGGCACCCACCTTTGCCGCCGCGACCAGGTCCGGCGCACCATTCGCGATCTCCGGCATCCTCGACAGCCAGCAGGACGCACTGCTCGCACGCTACGGCGAAGGGTTCGATGCGCTGCGCGTGGACCGGCGCGAGGACTGGGTACGCATCAGCGGCCGCCGCCGCTGAGACGCGCTTCGCGTCGCGGTGGTGCGCGGGTGAATGGTCCGCGTCGCCGCACTGGGCGGTAGAAACCAGGTGGGCGAGGCAAAGAGCGGGCTTGCGTCAGGGCTTTCGACCGTTCGAGGCGAATCGCCGTAGCCATTCGCCGAAAAGGGGCGGAAAAACGGGCCAAGACCGCGCAGCCGGATTCGCAGCCCGGCCGAGCAAAGTCCGACAGGCTGCTAGGCTTGCCGCAACCTGCGATCCTGGCCCCATGTATACCCAGTGCCCTGACTGCCTCACCGTGTTTTCGCTCGACGCCTGTGCGCTGGCGACGGCGAGTGGCCTCGTGCAGTGCGGCCACTGCGGGCAGTCGTTCGACGCACTCGCCTGCCTGGCCTCGCAGCTGCCGCCGGAGCCGTTCCAGCGGCTGGCCGCCGCGGTCGTCCCGGGTCCTGCGCCGCGACTGGAGCTGGCGGTGTATCGCCCGCAGCCGGAACCGGCCACCACCGCGGTGCTTGGCAACGAACCGGCGCACGCACAGCCCCCCGCGGACGACTTCAACCGCCCCGTCTTCACGCCGCGCTTCGCCCGCGGACAGCGCAAGGCGCGACGCGGCGATCGCGCCACGCCCCCGGCGAGCGATGAACGGCGCTGGCCGTGGGTGATGATCTGCCTGGTGCTCACGGCGTTGCTCGGCGCCCAGGTGGCCTGGGCGCAGCGTGATCCGCTGCTCACCGATCCGGTCACCGGCCGCTGGCTGCGCGACGCCTGCGCGACGCTCGGCTGCCACTTGCCGCTGGTGCCCAGTGTCGACCAGCTGCATCTGATTGCACGCGACGTGGAGGCCCATCCGACCGTGCGTGGCGCGCTGATGATCAGCGCCACGCTGCGCAACGATGCGCCATTTGCCCAGCCATATCCGGTGGTCAGCCTGGTATTGACCGATGCCCGGGGACACCGCGTGGCGATGCGTCGGCTGCGCCCGTCCGAGTACCTGGACGACAGCGAGAGCCTGCGCGCCGGCATGGCGCCGGGCGCCATCACCGCGCTGGTGCTGGAGGTCGAGGATCCGGGCAACAAGGCCGTGGCATTCGAGTTCGGCTTCGAATAGTCAAGCGCCGCGGGCACTTAATTTTATGCGGTGGCGAGGGTACACTCGTTCCCTTCGCGCATCGGGCCGACCGGCCTTCGGTGCATGCCGCCGACGCGGCGACCACCATAACCAGCGCGGCGACCGATGCAGTCGCCGCCTCAGGACATAAGGGATATGTCAGTGAACGCCGCCAGACGGCCTGTCCACGAGGCCGGCCGGGAGTCCTCGTCGCAGAGTGCGCTGAGCGAATGCGTCAGCCGCACCGTGCGCCGCTATCTGGCCGACATCGGCGACACCCCGTGCAGCGAAGGCCTGCACGCGCTGGTGATCCGCGAAGTGGAAGGCCCGCTGCTGCGCGAGGTGATGGCGTTCCACGAAGGCAACCAGAGCCGCGCTGCCACGGCGTTGGGCATCAATCGTGCCACGCTGCGCAAGAAGCTGTGCCAGCACGGCATGCTCTGAACCACGCCGTCCGACCACAGAGGATCGATGACAAAGGCCCGCGAGGGCCTTTTCGTTTGGCCGTCCAGACGTCCATCGGTCGGCAGCGGCACGCTGGGCTATAATCATTGGCTTGCCTGTCCTGGAAGCCGCCATGCCCGCCCCCGCCGTCACCCCCGTCCGCCGCGCCCTGCTCAGCGTCTCCGACAAGACCGGGCTGCTCGATCTGGGCAAGCGCCTGGCCGCAGCCGGCGTGCAGTTGCTGTCCACCGGCGGCACCGCCAAGGCGCTGCGCGATGCCGGCATTGCAGTGACCGACGTCAGCGAGCTCACCGGTTTCCCGGAAATCATGGACGGCCGCGTCAAGACGCTGCACCCGAAGGTGCACGGCGGCCTGCTCGGCCGGCGCGGCACCGATGACGCGGTGATGGCCGAACTCGGCATCGCGCCGATCGACCTGCTGGTGCTGAACCTGTATCCGTTCGAGGCCACCGTGGCCAAGCCGGACTGCACGCTGGAACAGGCGATCGAGAACATCGACATCGGCGGCCCGGCGATGCTGCGCTCGGCGGCGAAGAACTGGAACGACGTCGGCGTCCTCACCGCCCCGGCGCAGTACGATGAGGCGATCGCCGAGATCGAACAGCACGGCGGCCTGACCCGTGCCACCCGCTTCAAGCTGGCGGTCGCCGCGTTCAACGACGTGGCCAACTACGACGGCGCAATCAGCGACTATCTCTCCGGCCTCACGCTGGACGAGGCGCACGAGGCGATCGCCGGCCACGCGGCATTCCCGGCGCAGAGCAATGGCCGCTTCGTGAAGGTGATGGACCTGCGCTACGGCGAGAACCCGCACCAGGTCGCCGCGTTCTACCGCGACCTGTATCCGCACGCCGGCACGCTGGCCACGTTCAGGCAGCTGCAGGGCAAGGAACTGTCGTTCAACAACATCGCCGATGCCGACGCCGCGTGGGAGTGCGTGCGCAGCTTCGTCAAGCCAGCCTGCGTGATCGTCAAGCATGCCAACCCGTGCGGCGTGGCGGTGAGCCTGGACGGCATCGGCAAGGCGTACGAACTGGCCTACCAGACCGACCCCACCTCGGCCTTCGGCGGCATCATCGCGTTCAACCGCGAGTGCGACGGCGCCACCGCGCAGGCGATCGTGGCGCGCCAGTTCGTCGAGGTGGTGCTGGCGCCGTCGTACAGCGACGACGCCCTCAAGGCGTTCGCCAGGAAGGGCAACGTGCGCGTGCTTCAGATCCCGCTGCCGCCGGGCGCCGACCTGGTCGCCGCGCACCCGGGCAACCACGTCAAGCGGGTCGGTTCCGGCCTGCTGGTCCAGACCGCCGACACCGGCATGGTCACCGCCGAAGATCTCAAGGTCGTCACCCAGGTGGCACCGACGCCGCAGCAGATCGACGACCTGATCTTCGCCTGGAAGGTGGCCAAGTTCGTCAAGTCCAACGCCATCGTCTATGCGAAGGATCGCCGGACCATCGGCATCGGCGCCGGCCAGATGAGCCGCGTGTACAGCGCGAAGATCGCCGGCATCAAGGCGGCCGACGAGAAGCTGGACGTGCGCGGCTCGGTGATGGCCTCCGACGCCTTCTTCCCGTTCCGCGACGGCATCGATGCGGCCGCCGCGGCCGGCATCAGCGCGGTAATCCAGCCCGGTGGCTCGATGCGCGACGCCGAGGTGATCGCCGCCGCCGACGAGCATGGCATGGCGATGGTGTTCACCGGCATGCGCCACTTCCGCCACTGATCCCCGCCGCGCCAGGCATCCGCTCGACCACCCGATCTGGTCCAGCCTGTCCTGGTGCAGCCTGTCGACGACGCACCGACCGTTGTCGCTGGGCGACGAGCGGGCGCGGTGCGACGTCGCCGCCGTGAACCCGTTCGCATCGGCATGCTTCGCATCGGCATGCGACGATGGCGCGGGGGCACTCGCCGTACTGATTGCACGGGTCAGCCCCGGCGAACAGGCCTGCCGGCTGCAGGTGCCGGACATCGCGGCGCCGCCCGCCGGTCGCCGTAAAGCGTGCCTGGGGGCGTGCAGATGATGGCGCGACAGCCGCTGGCTGGCGGACCCGGCGACGACATCGTCCCACTGGGCGAGAAGGATGCCGCCGCGATGCCGGCGATCGAGTTTTCCACAGCCTCCGAAGTGAGCGGCGTCTGCATGCGTGGCGTGACAGCACGCCGGCCATCCGGCGGTACCAGGGCCAGGGCTTCACCTGGCGCTGACGGTGTCCACGTCGCCGTGCTGGCGCGTGCCTGACGCGCCAGCGAACACGCCGGCTTCAACCGGCAGCGGCTAGCATCGTGGCGACTCCCGGCGAGGACGCACGCCATGCGCTATCAGCTCTACTACTGGACCGGCATCCAGGGCCGCGGTGAATTCGTGCGGCTGGCGCTGGAAGACGCCGGCGCGGATTACACCGACGTCGCGCGCGTCGAGGGCGACCAGGCCCTGCAGCCCTTTCTCCACGGCAAGATGTCCGGCATGCCGCCGTTCGCGCCACCGTTCCTCGAGGCCGGGCGGCGGGTGATCGCGCAGGTCGCCAACATCCTGCACTACCTCGGTCCGCCGCTGGCGCTGGCGCCGAGAGCGGAGTCGCGGCGGCTGCAGGCACTGCAGTGGCAACTGACCATCGCCGACTTCGTGGCGGAAATCCACGACAGCCACCATCCGATCGCCAGTTCGCTCTACTACGAGGAACAACGCAAGGAAGCGGCGCGCCGGGCCGAGGATTTCCGCCGGCAGCGCCTGCCGCGCTTCCTCGCTTACTTCGAGCGCGCACTGGTCTGCGGCGGCGGGCGCCATGCGCTGGGGCAGCATTCCTACGTCGACCTGTCGCTGTTCCAGCTCGTGCGTGGGCTCGACTACGCCTATCCCCGGGCGATGCGCAAGCAGGCCCGGCGGCTGCCCCACCTGCGCGCCCTGGCCGAGCGCGTGGAGGCCCGCACGAACATCGCCGCCTACCTCGCCTCGCCGCGGCGACTGGCATTCAACACGCAGGGCATTTTCCGCCACTACCCGGAGCTCGACGGCTGACGGTTCCCGCGCCGTCGCAGGACGCCGCTGTCCCGCCGTCGCTCCTCAACGGCATCGCCAGCGAACGGCCCTGCAGCCCCAGTAGGAGCCCGCTCGCGGGCGATGCTCTTCGCTCTGGATCCCACATATCTAAGGCCAAGAGCATCGCCCGCGAGCGGGCTCCTACGCGAGGTGCGCTAGAACAGTGCGATCACCATGGCGCCGCCGACGAGCAGGCCGCCGCCGACGAGCAGCGGCACGCTCGGCTTCTCGCCCAGGAACAGCAGCCCGAACACGATCACCATTGCCACGCTGAGCTTGTCGATCGGCGCCACCTTGCTCACCGGCCCCAGCTGCAGCGCACGGTAGTAGCACAGCCAGCTCAATCCGGTGGCGATGCCGGAAAGCACCAGGAACAGCCAACTGTGCCACGGCAGCCCGGAAGGCCGCGCCCATTCGCCACGCAGGCCGAGGATGCCGGCGGTCACCAGCAAAATCACGATGGTGCGGATGAAGGTGGCGAGGTTGGAGTTGATCCCCGCCACGCCCAACTTGCCGAACACTGCAGTGAGCGCGGCGAAGAACGCCGAACCCAGCGCGAAGAGCAGCCAGCTGTCGCGCATCACACTCATCGGCTCTCAAGTAAACGTTTTGTCGGCCATCGTTTTCCTTGCGACCATCGGGCGCGTATAGGCGGGCCCGGGATGCTCGGAGGCGGTGAAAAATTCGCTCGCCGTGGCGAGCGCGTCGTCAGGCGCTCGTGGCAAGGGGCGCGCGGTCGGCGCGGATTTTCCACAGCCACTCAGTGTGGGCCGCTGTCGGTATCACCCTTGCTGGCGCGCTTTTCATCCTGCGGCGCTGGGCTCTTGCCCCACTCCATGATCTTGTACATCACCGGCCGCACCGGCGGCTGGCCGGCCTGGTCGCGCAGCTTGCCCTGGTTGTCCACCATGTAGGTCTGCGGCACGCCGTTCTTCGGCGTCACCACCACCATGTAGAGGCGGCCGCTCTGGCGGTACTCCTGGATGGTCTGGTCACCCTCACGGCGCACCTGGACGTCCGGGATTGCCTCGCTCGGGCCGGTGTCGCCCGGCTGGCGCGGCAGCGGGATCGGCTTGCCGCGCAGGCGCGTGGGCTCGAGCTCCGCCGGGGTGGACTGCGTCGGCGCGGCGTTCGGTGCAGACGCCGCATCGGGTCGCGGCGTCACGCCCGGATCGTTCATGCCCGGGGGCGGCAACGCGGGCTGGTCGGGCTTGGCCGGGGTGTCCTGCGCGTGCGCCTGGGCGAACAGCAACACGGCGGCGAGGGCCAGGGGAAGGCGGGCTTTCATGGCGCACAACCTCACGCGGGGAGAGAGACGCACAGCATAGCAGTGCACTGCTTGAGCGCCGGATGAAGCGCCTGCGCCGCGGCCCGCGCGCGGGCGCCCATGCGAGAATGCAACGCATGGCCAAGCTCATCCTGATCGACGGTTCCTCCTACCTCTACCGCGCCTTCCACGCGCTGCCGCCGCTGACCAATGCGCAGGGCGAGCCGACCGGCGCGCTGTTCGGCGTGGTCAACATGCTGCGCGCCACGCTGAAGGAGCAGCCGACCTATGTGGCCTTCGTCAGCGACGCGCCGGGCCCGAACTTCCGCAACGACATGTATGCCCAGTACAAGGCCAACCGGCCGCCGATGCCGGACGACCTGCGCGCACAGGTGCAGCCGATGCTCGACATCGTGGCCGCGCTGGGCTTTCCGATCCTGCGCGTGACCGGCGTGGAAGCGGACGACGTGATCGGCACGCTGGCGCTGGCGGCGCAGGCGCAGGGCATCGAGGTGGAGATCTCCACCAGTGACAAGGATTTCGCCCAGCTGGTGCGCCCCGGCATCACCCTGGTCAACACCATGACCAGCACGGTGACCGACCGCGATGGGGTGATCGCCAAGTTCGGCGTGCCGCCGGAGCGGATCGTCGACTTCCTCGCGCTCACCGGCGACAGCATCGACAACGTGCCCGGCGTGGCCAAGTGCGGCCCGAAGACCGCCGCCAAGTGGCTGGCCGAATACGGCTCGCTGGACGGCATCATCGAACACGCCGCCGAGGTCGGCGGCAAGATCGGCGAGAACCTGCGCGAGGCGCTGGGGCAGCTGCCGCTGTCGCGCGAGCTGGTCACCATCAAGACCGACGTGCCGCTGGACGTGGGCGTCACCGACCTCGCGCCGCGGGCGAAGGACGTCGACGCCCTGCGCGCGCTGTTCACCCGCTACGAGTTCAAGCAGGCGCTGAAGGAGCTGGACAACGGCAACGCCCCTGCAGGAGCGCGCCCTGTGCGCGACGCTCTTGCTCCTGCTGCGGCAGAAGACGATCGCGCACAGGGTGCGCTCCTGCAGGCAGACAACGCACCTGGCGCATACGAACTGGTCACCACCCCGGCCCAGCTCGACGCCTGGCTGGCCAGGCTGGAGAAGGCCGAACTGATCGCCTTCGACACCGAGACCACCAGCCTCGATGCACTGCAGGCCGGGATCGTCGGCGCCTCGTTCGCGGTGGAAACCGGCCACGCCTGCTACATCCCGCTGGCGCATGACTACCCGGGCGCGCCCGCGCAGCTGGATCGCGCCGCCACGCTGGCGGTGCTGAAACCCATCCTGGAAGACCCGGCGCGCCCCAAGCTCGGCCAGCACGCCAAGTACGACATGAACGTGCTCAGCCAGTACGGCATCGTGGTACAGGGCCTGAAGCACGACACGATGCTCGAATCCTACGTGTGGAACGCCACCGCCACGCGTCACGACATGGATTCGCTGGCGAAGCAGTACCTTGGCTACGACACCGTCAAGTACGAGCAGGTCGCCGGCAAGGGGGCGAAGCAGGTGTCCTTCTCGCAGGTCGACCTGGACACCGCCTGCCGCTACGCCGCCGAGGACGCCGACGTCACCCTGCGCCTGCACCACGCGCTGTGGCCGAAGCTGCAGAGCGAGCCGGCGCTGCGCAAGGTGTACGAGGCGATCGAGATCCCGCTGGTGCCGGTGCTGGCGCGGATGGAGCAGCGCGGCGTGCTGATCGACGCCCACGTGCTGCGCCTGCAGAGCCAGCAGCTGGGCAAGCGCATGCACGAGCTCCAGCAGCAGGCCTATGCCGAGGCCGGCCGCGAGTTCAACCTCGATTCGCCCAAGCAGCTGCAGGCGATCCTGTTCGACGAGCTGGGTCTCGCCGCCAAGGTGAAGACGCCGACCGGCCAGCCCTCGACCAACGAGGAGGCGCTGGAGGCGATCGCCGACGAGCACGCGCTGCCGCGGCTGATCCTCGACTACCGCGGCCTGGCCAAGCTGCGCTCCACCTATACCGACAAGCTGGCGAGCATGATCAATCCGCGCACCGGGCGCGTGCACACCAGCTACCACCAGGGTGGTGCGGCGACCGGGCGCATCTCCTCGTCCGATCCCAACCTGCAGAACATCCCGGTGCGCACCGAGGAGGGCCGGCGCATCCGCCAGGCCTTCATCGCGCCCGACGGCTGGCGGGTGATGGCGGCGGACTATTCGCAGATCGAGCTGCGCATCATGGCGCACCTGTCCGGCGACGAGGGCCTGCTCAAGGCGTTCCGCGAAGGCGGCGACGTGCACCGCGCCACCGCGGCCGAAGTATTCGGCATCGCGCCCGAGGAGGTCACCGGCAACCAGCGCCGCGCCGCCAAGGCGATCAACTTCGGCCTGATGTACGGCATGAGCGCGTTCGGCCTGGCCAAGCAGCTGGGCGTGGACCGCGGCGAGGCCGGCGACTACATGGCGCGCTACTTCGCCCGCTATCCCGGCGTGCAGGCCTTCATGGAAGCCACCCGCAAGCAGGCGCACCACGACGGCTACGTGCAGACCATCTTCGGCCGCCGGCTGTACCTGGAAAACCTGACCTCGCGCAACCAAGGCCTGCGCCAGGGCGCCGAGCGCGCCGCGGTGAACGCCCCGATGCAGGGCAGCGCGGCGGACATCATCAAGCGCGCGATGATCACCGTGGACGGCTGGCTGGCCGGCCGCGATGACGCCCGCATGCTGATGCAGGTGCACGACGAACTGGTGTTCGAGGTGCGCGCCGATGCGGTGGACGCGGTGCGCGCGGGCGTGGTCGAACGCATGAGCGCCGCGGCCGCCCTGAAGGTGCCGCTGCTGGTGGACGTGGGCGTGGGCGCCAACTGGGACGAGGCGCACTGAGAGGCTGAGAAAAAATCGCCCGCCTACCGCGCACCGCGCCTGCGCACGAACGCCGGGCGACGTTCTCGCTGCGGCGGTCGACGCGTCACAGTCTCTGCGCTCGCGCATTTGTTGGATTTTCGTCAAATGAATCGGCGCTAAATCTTTCTGGAAACCCGGGCAACTTTTCGCCGCCGGCGCACTCTATGTCTCCGGATGCACGCAACGGCATCCGTGGGCTCCTCACCTCCCTGGAGAGCCCAAGCGATACGAGCCTTCCCCTGGGCCTCCGTATCGCGGTGAGCCGGTCTTCCCCTGGGCCGCCTCACCCCCCTGGCCCCGAAGGTTCCCCCTAGCCTTCGGGGCTTCTTTTGTCTGCGATCGGGCAATTTTGTCTGTGATCGGACAACCCTGACGCGCCCTGCTGCACTTCGCGTGCACATTCGCCGCGCCTATGATCGGCTCGTTCATCACAGGAGGAACGCCCATGCGTGCAGGTCTCATCGTCATCGGTATCGTATTGCTCGCCGCCGGCATCTGGGTCACCGTCGGCACCGCCAGCTACAAGCAGACGGATACCGTCGCCAAGCTCGGTTCGGCACAGATCACCGCCACGCACGACAAGGCGATCCCGCAATGGGTGGGCATCGCCGGCATCGTGATCGGCGGCGTGCTGGCCATCGGCGGTTTCGTCAGCAAGCGCTGAGTGTCGCCCGCGCATCGCCCGCGAGCGCCGCCTGCGGGCGGCTCTCGTCGTTGGGTCGTCCGCGCGCCGCTACAATGCGGCGGATGGATGTTTCCCACCTGATCGATTCGCTCAACGAGGCGCAGCGCGAAGCCGTCTGCGCCCCACCCGGCCACTATCTCGTGCTGGCCGGCGCCGGTTCCGGCAAGACCCGCGTGCTCACCCACCGCATCGGCTGGCTCACCGACGTCGAGCGCGTGCCGCCGTGGGCGATCCTCGCCGTCACCTTCACCAACAAGGCCGCCGGCGAGATGCGCGCGCGGCTCGGCGCCTTGATCCCCAACAGCACGCAGGGGCTCACCGTGGGCACCTTTCACGGCATCGCCCACCGCCTGCTGCGCCGGCACTGGGCCGAGGCCGGGCTGCCGGAAGGTTTCCAGATCCTCGACTCGGACGACCAGCAGCGGCTGGTCAAGCGGGTGGTCGCCGGGCTGGGCCTGGACGACGCGAAGTTCCCGCCGCGCCAGGCCACCTGGCAGATCAACAACTGGAAGGACGAGGGCAAGCGTCCGGAAAACATCGAGCACTTCGACCATCCGGTCACCCGCACCTTCGTGCAGATCTACCAGGCCTACGAGGACGCCTGCCGCCGCGCCGGCCTGGTCGACTTCGCCGAGCTGCTGCTGCGCGCGCACGAGCTGTGGCTGAAGAATCCGGCCGTGCTCGAGCACTACCAGCACCGCTGGCGCTACCTGCTGATCGACGAGTTCCAGGACACCAACACGCTGCAGTACGCGTGGATCCGCGTACTGGCCGGCGCCTCGGGACAGGTGTTCGTGGTCGGCGACGACGACCAGGCGATCTACGGCTGGCGCGGCGCGAAAGTGGAGAACGTGCAGCAGTTCCTCAAGGATTTTCCCGGCGCCCGCACCATCAAGCTGGAGCAGAACTACCGCTCCACCGCCACTATCCTGCAGGCCGCCAACGCGGTGATCGCGCGCAACGGCGGCCGCCTCGGCAAGCAGCTGTGGACCGACGGCGCCACCGGCGAGCACATCGCGCTGTACGCCGCCTACAACGAGCAGGACGAGGCGCGCTTCGTGATCGAGCGCATCCGCGAGTACATTTCTGACGAGAGCGGCGACGGGCACGGCAGCGCCAGGGACTGCGCCATCCTGTATCGATCCAACGCGCAGTCACGCAACTTCGAGGAGCAGCTCACCCAGCGCAACTTGCCCTACCGCGTGTACGGCGGCCTGCGCTTCTTCGAGCGCGCGGAAATCAAGGACGCGCTGGCCTACCTGCGCCTCACCGCCAACCGGCATGACGACGCCGCGTTCGAGCGGGCGGTGAACACGCCGCCGCGCGGCATCGGCGATCGCACGCTGGACGTGCTGCGCCGCCGCGCGCGCAGCGAGAACACCTCGATGTGGGAAGCCGCCCTGCACGAACTGGCCGGCGCCGGCGAGCTGGCCGGCCGCGCGAAGAACGCGGTGAAGGCGTTCCTGGCGTTGATCGACCAGCTGGCGCGCGATTTCAGCCCCGTCGCGGTGAACGCCCGCTCCCCCGGCACCGCCGGGGGAGCGGGCCGGGGTGAGGGGGCAGGCTCTTTCGACGATCAAGCGCCCCCCTCACCCTTTCCTGTCCCCCGAGCAGGCTCGGGGGAGAGGGAAAACGATCAGGGCCTCACCCTCGCCGAGCGGATCGACCACGCCATCATCCACACCGGCCTGCGCGACTTCTACGAGAAGGACAGTCGCGGCAACGCCGAATCACGGGTGGAGAACCTGGACGAGCTGGTCAACGTGGCCAGCCGTTTCGAGCCGACCGCGGAGGACATCGACGCCGGCCTCAGCGAGCTGACCGCCTTCCTCTCGCATGCTGCGCTGGAAGCGGGCGAAGGCCAGGGCGAGGCGGGGGACGACTGCGTGCAGCTGATGACGCTGCACTCGGCCAAGGGCCTGGAGTTTCCGGTGGTGTTCCTGGTGGGCCTGGAGGAAGGCCTGTTCCCCAGCCAGCGCTCGGTGGAGGACGAAGGCCGGCTGGAGGAAGAGCGTCGCCTCGCCTACGTGGGCATCACCCGCGCCCGCGAACGGCTGTTCATCACCCACGCCGAATCGCGTCGCATGCACGGCACCGAGATGCTGGCGCGGCCCTCCCGCTTCCTCGGCGAGATGCCGGCCGAACTGATCGACGAAGTACGCCCGCGCGTGCAGGTGAGCCGGCCGCTGCACGGCGGTTACCGCGCGCCCAGGTCGGCGGCGCTGGAGGAGGCATTGCCGGTGAAGCTCGGCCAGCGCGTGAGCCACCCCACGTTCGGCGAAGGCGTGGTGCTCAGCGCCGAGGGTGCCGGCGCGCACGCGCGGCTGCAGGTGAATTTCAAGAACGCCGGCAGCAAGTGGCTGGTGGCCGCCTACGCCAAGCTGACGCCGCTGTAAGCGGCGATCTGATTTTTGCTCGCCATCCCGGCGAACGCCGGGATCCAGCGCCTTCAAGCCCGCCAACACCGAAGGCCATGGATGCCTGCTTGCGCAGGATGACGGCGCTTGTGGATTCATGCGGGACGTCTGGCCGGCGTGGCCGCATCGGCAACCGGCCTTGAGCGCCGGCACGTCGATCCACGACGGGCAGGAGGCTGCCACCACGATGCAGCCGGCCTGACACGCTCACTCGCGCAGACGCGGCATGCCGTGCTCGTCGCGATCCTCGATCGCGATCGGCCGCGTGTCGATCACACCGGCCGAGGCCGTGGGCACGTTCTGGATCACGTCGCCGCGGGTCAGTGCCAGCGCGTTGCGGAAGCAGCGCTGCGCCATCACCGCATCACCCTGGCCGGTCCACACGTCGGCCAGCGCCTCCCACGCGCCGGCACCGGGCGCCAGCGCAATCGAGCGTTCCAGGTACTTGCGGGCCTTGCCCCACAGCTTGAGCTTCACGCACAGGCGGCCGAGCGCGAGCAGCAGGCCGGCGTCATTGGGATGTGCGTCCAGCCAGCCTTCGGCGCGGCGCAGGCGCGCGTCGAGGTCTTCGTCGCCCAGGGCGCCCCACGCCTGCACCAGCGAGGACGACCACTCGCGGCGCAGCGCCGATTCCAGTTCGTCCATCGCCGGCAGGATCATGCCCAGCTCCGCCGCGCGGCGCGCATAGGCTTCGACCGCCACTGGCGCGCGGCGCTGGCTCTTCGGCAGCTGCGACCACAACGCGTTGAGCGCGGCGGCATCGGCGGCGGACTGCACGCTGGCCACCAGCACCTGATTTTCCAGCGCCTGGTAGTTGCGGCTGCCCAGCGCGGCGCTCTTCTGCAGCGGTGCCAGCGCGGCGAGCGCGCGGCGCGTGTCGCCGGCGGCCAGCGCGGCCAGCGCCAGCTCGTGCCAGCCGCCCGGGGGCAAGCTGCCGTTGTCTGCCTCCGGGGCCAGCAGCGTCACGGCCTCGGCCGGCTTGCCGTCGCGGCGCAGCAACGCCGCGCGCAGCACCCGCGCTGCCTGCGGCACCGACTGTGCGGCCTGATCGAGCGACTCCAGCGCGCGGACGGATTCACCGCGCCGCACCGCCGCTGCGGCCGCCGCCAGCAGGGCCGGGCCTTGCAGCGCATCCAGCCGCGAGGCGCGCGACAGCTCGCGCTCCGCATCGCCGTTGCGCCCCTCGGCCAGGGCCACCAGGCCGTCGGCGAGGCGGCGGCGGCTGAGCCGGCGATGGCGGCGGGTCAGCGCGCCGAACGGCCAGCGCGCCAGCTGCCACAGCGTGCCGAGCGCGCCCCAGGCCAGCAGCAGGATCACCACCGCAGCGAGCACCGTGGTCTGCACGCGCCAGCCGCGCAGGCGCACCAGCACGTAGCCCGGGTCCGCGGCGATCCAGTGCCAGCCGAACGCGGCCAGTGCCGCGATCAGCACCAGCAGGAGCATCCAGCGCCACAGCTTCACGGCTTCGCTCCCACCGGCGTCGGCGTCGGCGCCGTCGGGCCGGGCTTGAGCGCATGCACGGCGCGCAGGTTGCGCAGTTCAGTGAGCGCGGCGCCCAGCTCCACCGGCTGGGTCGGCTGGGCGGCCTTGAGCAGCTCGGCCAGCGTGGCGCGAGCCTGCTTCACCGCCGCATCGTTGCCGTCGAACTGCGCGGCGAGGCCGGCATCGGCACGCTGCAGCGCGCCGCGGTAGCCGTCCGCATCGTGCGCCAGCAGCGCCGCTTCGGCGTGCGCCAGATCCAGCGCCACCAGCTCGCGGGTGAGCCGCGCATCGGCCACTTCCAGCGGTGCGCCGCTGTCGCGCTGGATGCTCACCACGCTGGCCAGCGCATGGCCGATGCGTGCCCACACGCTGCCGGCGGTTTCATCCGCCGGCGCGTCGAGCGGCTTCAACGGCAACGCGCCGAGCTCGCCGCGCAACTGCTGCAGTTGCTGCAAGGTGGCATCAGGGTGGACGCGGGCGCCTTGCTCCAGCGCCTCGCGCTCGGCGGTGACGCTCTGGCGCAGACCGGAGAACGCGCCGTCGTCCACCGCGGACAGCGCCTGGCCGGCCAGCGCATACGCGGCGGCCGCGCCGGCCGCGTCGTGGAACAACTGGTAGCGCTCCTTGCCCAGGCGCAGCAGGGATTCGGTCTCGTCCAGCAGCATCGTGTCACGGCCGGACAGGCTCTTCTCCGACAACTTGGCCACGGCGTCTTCCAGGTTGCGCAGGCGCTCGTTCTGGCCGAGCAGTTCCTCGCGCATGCCGCGGTTGACGTCATCGGCATCGCGCAGGCGTTCGCGCAGGGTGCGGCGCTCGTCGTCCATCGCCTTGAGCGTGCTCTCCAGCGTCGCGATGCGGGTGCTCAGGCCATCGAGCGTGCTGCTCGCGGCAGCATTTGCGCGGACCTGCCGCCACTGCTGCCAGCCCACGTAGCCGGCGCCGCCGGCGGCCGCCAGCGAGAGCAGCACCGCCAGCGCCAACGCGCCGCCGTGGGACCGTGGCTCGCGCGCGCGCGCCGAGGCGGCGCGGCTCGGCGCCGGAACGCTCGCCGCGGGCGCGGCGGACTCGTGGGAAGGGGCGTCGTTGTTCATTCGCGCATGCTAGCAGCCTGTCGAACTTTGCTCGGCCGGGCTGCGAATCCGGCTGTGCGGTCCACCGCGCATCAGCTCTGCGTGACACCCGCCCCGATCGCCGCCTCCACCAGATCCGCCGGCAGCGCCGAGCGCGCCAGCACCAGGTGCGTCCATCCCGCCTCGCGCGCCACCTCGCGCAGCCGCGCGCTGCTGACCACGGCGGTGATGCCGCACAGCGCCGACCATGCCTCGGCCGGCAACTGGCGGCGCAGGTGCGCGATCGCCTCGGCGCTGGACAGCAGCACGCAGGCGTCGGCCGGCAGCGCGGGCAGCAGGGGATCGACGTGGCGACGGTCCAGTCGCGGCGGCACCCGCCGGTAGACGTGCACCTCACGCAGCTCGGCGCCGCGCGCGGCCAGCGCCGCGCGCAGCAGGCCGCGTCCACCTTCGGCGCCGATCAGCGCGACCGGCGTGCCGCGCAGCGCCTGCAGCGCGGGTAGCGCGAGCACGCCTTCACTGTCCTGTCGTGACGGCGCCACGGGCGCACGCACGCCGGCACGCGCCAGCGCACGCGCGGTGCCCTGGCCCACGCCGATGGCGGGGCAATCCGCCGGCAAGGCCTGCAACGCGTGGGCAAAGCGCACCGACGCCGGACTGGTGAAGATCAGCCGCTCCGCGCGCCATGCCGCGGCCAGCGCGGCGCGGGTTTCCGCGTCGTCGATCGCGCGCAGCGCCATGCCCGGCACGTGCAGCGGGCGGCCACCGGCGGCGCGCACCCGGCGCATCACCGCGGCGGCCGCGCCGACGGGGCGGGTGATCACCACCACGCGGCCGTGCAGGTCGTGCGGCGCTGGAGGTTGGGGCATGTGTGCGTTCTCTCGATGGTGGGCAACGTGGAGAAGGAAGACAGACGTCAGGCCTGCCGCCCGTCGCAGTCTAGGAGCCTGTCGGGCTTGGGTGGTCGAGGCCGAGCAAAGTCCGACAGGCTGCTAGCGGCGACGGGCCGTACACTGGCCGGCCCTGCCGCCGCCCACGGCCGGCAGCGGCCCATCCCCGCTTCGAGCATCGACATGTCTGCAGCTAGCTCCCAACCCTCGCATCGCGCCGATGTGGCACAACTCGCCCTGGCCGAAGCACTGGTGCAGTTCATCCGCGACGAGATTCCGCTGGCCCGCGCAATGGAGCTGTCGCTGCAGACCGCCTCGCCCGGGCACCTCGGCCTGGCCGTGCCGCTGGCGCCCAACGTGAACGACAAGGGCTGTGCCTTCGGCGGCAGCCTGGCGAGCCTGATGACGCTGGCCGGCTGGGCGCTGGTGGAACTGGCGCTGCGCCGTCGCGGCGACGATTGCGACGTGTTCGTGAGCGAATCCACCGTGCGCTACCTCGCCCCGGTGTGGAGCGACTTCCATGCCGATGCGCAGCTCGCCCCCAGGGCGGACTGGGCCAGCTTTTTCGCCGCGCTCGATGCCCGCGATCGCGCCCGCATCGAAGTGGTCTGCGAAGTGCCGGGCGCGCCCGGCAAGCCGGCCGCCACGCTGTCCGCGCGCTTCGTCGCCAAGCGCCGCGCGCAGCCCTGAGCCGTGCCGCGGGCTTGCCCGTCCGGCGTCATGCGTCACAATGCCCGGGCCTTCATCCGGGAGACCGACTCCATGCGCCGCATCGCCACCATGCGCATACTCGCCGGCTGCGTGCTGCTTGCCGGCTGCGCCACCGACCGGCGCAACACCACGCTCACCGCCACGCTCAACGCCTACGGCAGCACCGTGCGCTGGGGCGACTTCGCCAGCGCCGAGCGGTTCGTCGATCCCAAGGTGCGCGAAGCGCATCCGCTCACGCCCATCGAGCTGTCGCGCTTCAAGCAGTACCGCGTCAGCGACTACGACGACGGCCAGGGCCCGGTGCCCACCGGCGAGAACGAGGCGCAGCAGGTGGTGCGCCTCGGCATCGTCAACCTCAACACGCAGGCCGAGCGCACCCTGGTGGACAAGCAGACCTGGCACTACGACCCCAAGGCCAGGCACTGGTGGCTCACCAGCGGCCTGCCGGATCTCACCACCGCGCGCTAAGCGCGATGCCCGCTGCCCTTATAATGGCGGGTTTTCCGCCCCATCCCCGCGGCCTGCGGCCGCCCCAGCGAAGCACCCATGAACGATTTCCTGCACAAGCTGCCCACCTTCGTGGGCCACCACCTCGCGCTCTCGGCGCTGTTCGTGATCCTGCTGGTGGCGGTGATCGTCACCCAGCTGATGACCCTGCTGCGCAAGTACAAGGAGCTCACGCCGGCCGGCCTGACCCTGCTGATGAACCGCGAGAACCCGCTGCTGGTGGACATCTCCCCCCGCGACAGCTACGAGAAGAGCCACATCCCCGGCGCGAAGCACGTGCTGATGAGCCAGTTCGACCCGGAGAACAAGGATCTGGCCAAGGCCAAGGACCTGCCGGTGGTCGTCATCTGCCGTACCGGCCAGACCGCCCAGGGCGCCGCCCAGCGCCTGGTGAAGGCCGGCTTCCAGCGGGTCTACTTCCTCGGCGGCGGCATGGGCGCGTGGAACCAGGCGCAGTTGCCGGTGGTGAAGGGGAAGTAGGCGCTCCTTCAGCGCGCATCGGCATCACCCGATCCGGCGTGACGCAGCTTGAAAAAGAAACCCGCCGAGGCGGGTTTCTTTTTGCCCATGGCCGGCCGGGGGCGCCCCTCATCCACCACTACCCCTGCGCCCGAATCCCCGCCCTTCCCGCCAGGATCTGCGCCAGCACATCCGGCGCGTATTCGAAGGAGTCGTAGTAGAGCCGGTCTTCCGGCAGGCCGGCGTCGACGAAGCGGTGGCGGGCGGTGTCGATCATGGCGGGCGGGCCGCTCATGTAGAGGTCGTGGCCGCTGAGGTCCGGGTGGTCGGCGAGCACGGCTTCGTGCACCAGGCCGACGCGCGCATGCGCATCGTCGGCTTCGGACAGCTCGGGGATGAACTTGAGGTCGTGCGCATCGCGCTGCCACTGTTCGGCCTGTGTGCGCAGGTAGAGATCGCCGCTCTGGCGTGCGCCCCAGTAGACGCGCATGGCGCGGCGCGTGCCCAGCGCGAGGAAGTGCTCGACGATCGCCTTGACCGGCGCGAAGCCGGTGCCGCCGGCCATGAAGATCATCGGCCGCTCGGAATCCTCGCGCGGCACGAAGGTACCCAGCGGGCCTTCGATGCGCAGCGTGTCGCCCACCCGGGCCTGCTCGCTCACCCACGAGGTGAAGCCGCCGCCGGCGACGTGGCGCACGTGCAGCTCCAGGCTGCCATCGGGCGCGGGCATGTTGGCGATGGAGAACGGGCGCCGCTTGCCCGCATCCAGCAACACATCAAGGTATTGCCCGGCGAGGTAGTGCAGCGGGCGCTCGCCGGGCGCGGGAGCCAAGCGCAGGCCGATCACCTCCGGCGCCAGCGGCTGCTTGTGCGCGAGCACCACGTTGAGCGCGCGGCGGGCGATGTCTTCCACCGAGGTGACTTCGCGCGCGGCGATGGTGAGGTCGCTGGCCGGCACGGCCTGGCACAGCAGCACGGCATGATGCGCCCGCTCGTCGGCGTCCAGCGCCAGCGGCGGCTGGTGCGGATAGCTGACGCGGCCGGCCACCAGCAGCGCCTTGCAGCTGGCGCACACGCCCGAACGGCACGAGTACGGCAGCGCGATGCCGGCGCGCTGCGCGGCGTCGAGCACGGTCTCGCCCGGCTGCGCCGCAAAGCGGTGGCCGGTGGCCTGGAGGGTGATGATGAACACGATGCGATTGTCGCCGCGGCGGGAGTGCCTCGACAATGCGGCTTCCCCCCAGGAGTATCAAGCATGCGCATCTGGAAACAGGACACCGACCTGGCCCGCGTCAACGGCTGGAGCAACAACACGATGATCGAGACGCTGGGCATCGCGATCACCGAGATCGGCGATGATTATCTGCGCGGCACGATGCCGGTGGACCACCGCACGCACCAGCCGTTCGGCCTGCTGCACGGCGGCGCCTCAGTGGCGCTGGCCGAGACGCTGGGTTCCATCGCCGCCATACTCACGCTGGACCCGGCGCATGAACTCGCCGTGGGTCTGGACATCAATGCCAACCACGTGCGCGGCGTGCGCAGCGGCATCGTCACCGGCACGGCACGGCCGCTGCACATCGGCCGCACCACGCAGGTGTGGGAGATCCGCATCGAGAACGAGGCCGGTTCGCTGGTGTGCACCTCGCGCCTGACCATGGCGGTGGTGCCGGCACGGGTGATCGGAAAATGAGGTCACGCTTGGCGCCCTCTCCCCGGCGGGGAGAGAGCCTGCCCCGGACGCGACCCGGGGGTTGGGGTGAGAGGACAGGCTGGCGAGGAAGTTCCTTGCCTGCGTGGCGCTTGTTCCTCGCTCGTCTGGAACTTTCCTGCGAGCACCCGCCCCTCACCCCGGCCCTCTCCCCAGCGGGGAGAGAGAGCTGGTTTTGCCGTGAACCCGCGTGCCTCGCTCCGGCGGGGAATGCGGGATGAGCGCGGAGGCACCCTACGCCAACCTCACCCCCGACCTGGTGCTGGACGCCGTGGCCGCCTGCGGGCTGTGGCCGGACGGCCGGCTGCTGGCGCTGAACAGCTATGAGAACCGCGTGTGGCAGGTGGGCATCGAGGATGCCGCGCCGGTGATCGCCAAGTTCTACCGGCCGGGCCGCTGGAGCGACGAGGCGATTCGGGAAGAGCACGCCTTCGCGCAGGAACTGATGGACGCGGAGCTTCCGGTGGTGGCGCCGCTGCGCTTCGACGGCCGCAGCCTGCTGCGACACGGCGGCTATCGCTACGCCTTGTCGCCGCGCCAGGGCGGCCGCGCGCCTTCGCTGGAATCGCGTGACCAGCTGGAATGGCTGGGCCGACTGATCGCGCGCATCCACACCGTGGGCGCGCGTGCGCCATTCACCCATCGCGGCCGACTGGATCGCGACACGATGGTGCTTGCGAGCGTGCAGGCCGTGCTCGACTCCCGCCTGCTGCCGCCGTCGCTGGCGCACGGCTACCGCGCCGCCAGCACGCGGCTGGACGAGGCCATCGCGCAGCGGCTGGACGCGCTCGGCCCGGTGCGCACGCTGCGCCTGCACGGCGACTGCCATCCCGGCAACGTGCTGTGGACCGACGCCGGCCCGCACTTCGTCGACCTCGACGACGCCCGCACCGGCCCGGCCGTGCAGGACCTGTGGATGCTGGCCAACGACGAGGCCGCGATGCGCGCCCTGCTCGACGGCTACACCACCCTGCGCGAATTCGACGAGGGCGAGCTGGCGCTGGTGCCGGTGCTGCGCGCGATGCGCCAGCTGCACCACGCCGGCTGGATCGCCCAGCGCTGGCACGATCCGGCGTTTCCGCTGGCGTTCCCGTTCGCCGCCGAACCGCGCTGGTGGGAGCAGCACATCGCCGACCTGCACGAGCTGGCCGACGATCTGGAATAACCCCTCCCTGTGGGAGCGCACCGGGTGCGCGAACGCTTGTGCTCCTGATCGATCTCAGAGCCAAAAAAGCGTTCGCGCACAGGGTGCGCTCCTACAATGCACCCCTTCCCTGTCTGGAGTCGTACATGCGCACCACGTTGTTCCGCCTGATCGGCATCCTCGAAATCGCCGGCGGCTTTCTCGGCGTGATGGCGAGCGTGCGCCGGCTGCTGCCGCTGGGCTCGACCTACGGAACGCTGATGGCGTTGATCAGCCTGGCGGTATTCGCCTTCATCCTGGTCGCCGGCGTGCTGCTGGTGGAAGGCAGCGAGCGCGGCGTGTCACTGTCACGCGTGGCGCAGCTGCTGCAGCTGCCGCTGCTGGCCACGCCGGTATTCAGCTACGCACTGCACGCCGGTGCGTTCGTCAATGTGTTCGCCACGCTGCAGAGCACGCCGCGGCTGGGTATCGACTGGCACATCGGTTCGCACGGGTTCGTGCTGGCGGTGGCCGGGCCGGCGGTGTCGCGCGTGGGCATCAACCTGCTTGCTTTGCTGTCGTGGCTGGTGCTGCGGCTGCGCTGAGAGGCCGGGGAAAATCGCGCGCCTACTACGAGCGCGGCCGGTAGAATGCGGCGATGCATACGCCCGCCACGCCCGCTGAACTCCCCGTCATCCGCCTCACGTCCGATCGCTCGCCCGGCCACCCGTGGGTGTGGTCGGCGCAGGTGCACAAGCCGGAGGGACGGCTGCCGCCGGGCAGCGTGGTGGAGGTGCACGACGCGCGCGGGCGCTTCGTCGGCCGCGGTTTCTGGAACGGCCACGCGCGCATCACGCTACGCCTGCTGTCCACCGCTGCCGCCGACACCATCGGCCCGGCATGGATCGCCGCGAAGATCGCCCGCGCCGTGCAGCTGCGCCGCGACCTGCTCCAGCTCGATACGGTCAGCGACGCCTGGCGCGTGGTGCACAGCGAGGGCGATGGGCTGTCCGGGCTGATCGTCGACCGCTACGCCGACATCCTGGTGGTGGAGTATTTCGCCGCCGGCATGTGGAAGTGCCGCGAGGCGATCCACGCCGCGCTGCAGACGCACTTTCCCGGCGCGCGGATGGCGTGGTTCGCCGAGAGCCACGTGCAGAAGCAGGAATCGTTCGACTGCCGCAGCGGCGAGATGCCGGCGCCGGTGGAGGTGCACGAGCACGGCCTGCGCTTCCACGCCGCGCCTGGGCTGGGCCACAAGACCGGCTTCTTCGCCGACCAGCGCGACAACCGCCAGCGCTTCGCCGAGCTGGCCAGGGGCCGCCGCGTACTCGACCTGTGCTGCAACGCCGGTGGCTTCGCGGTCCACGCGATGGCCGCGGGCGCGCGCGAGGCAATCGGTGTCGACCTGGACGCTGGCATCCTGGAGATCGCCCGCGCCAATGCCGCCGCCAACGGTGTCGAGGCCACCTTCGAGCAGGCCGACATCTTCGACTGGGTGCGCGCCGCGGTGGCGCGTGGCGAGCGCTACGACGCGGTGGTCCTCGACCCGGCCAAGCTCACCCGCGACCGCGCCAAGGTGATGGACGCGCTGAAGAAGTACTTCGCGATGAACCGCATGGCGCTGGACATCATCCCGCCCGGCGGCCTGCTGCTGACCTGCTCGTGCACCGGCCTGGTGAGCGAGGCGGATTTCCTCGAGATGCTGCGGCGGGTGGCACTCAACGCCGGCCGCGCGATCCAGGTGCTGGAGGTGCGCGGCGCCGGCGCCGATCACCCGTTCCGCACCGACGTGCCGGAAGGGCGCTACCTCAAGGCGGTGTTCTGCCGGGTGGAGTGAGTCGACCGCGCTCGGCTGCGCCAAGGTCGCGCTGCTCGCCTGCAAAATGACCCGCATTGCACGGCTCCCTGTGGGAGGGGCTTCAGCCGACATACGCCCCCTCAAACGACGCGCGTCGCGGCTGAAGCCGCTCCCACAAGACGATCCCGATCAGCCCGCCGCATCGGGTGCCCTGGCGGTGGCCGGCAGCAGGCCGTCCTTGCGGAACATCGCCTTGATGCCGCGCACCGCCTGGCGGATGCGGTCCTGGTTCTCGATCAGGGCGAAGCGCACGTGGTCGTCGCCGTAGTCGCCGAAGCCGATGCCGGGCGAGACCGACACCTTGGCCTCGGCCAGCAGCTTCTTGGCGAACTCCAGCGAGCCCAGGTGGGCGTAGGGCGCGGGGATCTTCGCCCACACATACATCGCCGCGCGCGGGTTCTCCACCATCCAGCCGGCCTCGTGCAGGCCCTTGACCAGCACGTCGCGACGCAGCTGGTACTGGTGGGCGATATCGCGCACGCACTGCTGGTCGCCTTCCAGCGCGGCGATCGCCGCCACCTGCAGCGGCGTGAAGGTGCCGTAGTCGTGGTAGCTCTTGATCCGCGCCAGCGCGTTGACCAGCTCGGCGTTGCCGACCATGAAGCCGATCCGCCAGCCGGCCATGTTGTAGCTCTTGGACAGGGTGAAGAACTCCACCGCGATGTCCTTGGCGCCGGGCACCTGCATGATCGACGGCGCCTTCCAGCCGTCGTAGGTGATGTCGGCGTAGGCCAGGTCGTGCACCACCAGCACGTCGTACTGCCTGGCCAGCGCGATGACCCGCTCGAAGAAATCCAGCTCCACGCACTGCGCGGTGGGGTTGGACGGAAAGCCCAGGATCATCATCTTCGGCTTGGGGATCGACTCGCGGATGCCGCGCTCCAGCTCGGCGAAGAAGTCGATCCCCGGCACCATCGGGATCGAGCGGATCTGCGCGCCGGCGATCACCGCGCCGTAGATGTGGATGGGGTAGCTGGGATTGGGCACCAGCACGGTGTCGCCACGATCCAGCGTGGCCAGCATCAGGTGCGCCAGGCCTTCCTTCGAGCCGATGGTGACGATCGCCTCGCGCTCGGGATCGATCGCCACCTGGTAGCGCTCGGCATACCAGTGCGCGATCGCCCGGCGCAGCCGCGGGATGCCCCTGGAGGTGGAGTAGCCGTGGGTATCCGGCCGCTGCGCCACGGTGCACAGTTTTTCCACGATGTGCGGCGGGGTCGGGCCGTCGGGATTGCCCATGCTGAAATCGACGATGTCCTCGCCGCGGCGACGCGCCGCCATCTTCAGCTCGGCGGTGATGTTGAACACGTAGGGGGGAAGACGCTCGATGCGCGCAAAACGGCGCGGGGAAGCGGGCTCGCTCATGGTGACCTCGAATGTACGTAGGCGCCCGGAACCGTCCGAGCGACGCCGACCGCAGGGCGGCCTGGCCGGCCCTGACAACGAACCGGTTGCGCCGACGATAGTCCGCCGGTGGCCTGCACGTCGAGCAGTCGGTCCCGGGAGCCTGTCGGGCTTTGCTTGGCCGGGCTGCGAATCCGGCGGTGCGGTCCGTATTCCTGCCGCTTCTTGGCCCATGGAACCACCATGGGCCGGCGAATCCTCAGAAATCTGTCCTCGCACAGCCGAATTCTCGCCTCGCCCCCCCAAGCCCAGCAGGCTCCCAGGCGCTGAGAGGCTGAGACGGCAGGCCGTAGAATGGCCGCTTCGCTTGCCGGAGGCCGTCATGCCCCTCACCTCGCTGCTGCTGATCATCCTCGTCGTTGCCGTGCTGGCGAGCCTCGCCCTGCAGGTCGCGCTGCTGTTGCGCGGCCGCGACGACGCCGGAGTGCAGGCGAAGCTCGACGCGCTCAAGGATGACGGCGAACGCCTGCAGCGCATCCTGCGCGAGGAGCAGCGCGCCGGGCGCGAGGAGTTGCAGCAGGGCTTCGACCGCTTCCGCGTGCATGTGGGCGAGCAGTTGAACGCCGTGTCGCAGCAGCAGGCCGAGCGCATCGACGGCTTCGGCCAGCGCCTGGCCCAGCTCACCGAGCGCACCGACACCGGCCTGCAGAAACTGGCCGAGCGCCTGGCCGGCGACGCCCACCGCAGCCGCGAGGAACTCACCCTCGCGCTGACCCACTTCGGCGAGCAGCAGCAGCAGCGCCTGGCCGCACTCACCGCCGACAACGAAAAGCGCATGGGCGAGGTGCGCGCCACGCTGGAGGCGCAGCTCAAGGCATTGCAGCAGGACAATGCGCAGCAGCTGGAGAAGATGCGCGCCACCGTCGACGAGAAATTGCAGAGCACGCTGGAGACGCGGCTGGGACAATCGTTCGCGCTGGTCTCCGAGCGGCTCGAGGCGGTGCAGCGCGGGCTGGGCGAGATGCAGAGCCTGGCCACCGGCGTGGGCGATCTCAAGCGCGTGCTGACCAACGTGAAGAAGCGCGGCATCTTCGGCGAGGTGCAGCTGGGCGCCCTGCTGGAAGACATGCTTGCCGCCGAGCAGTACGCCGCCAACGTGATCACCGTGCCGGGCAGCAACGAGCGCGTCGAGTTCGCCATCCGCATGCCGGGCCAGGACGAGGGCGAGCACGTCTATCTGCCGATCGACGCGAAGTTTCCGGTGGAGGACTACCAGCGCCTGCTCGACGCGCAGGAGATTGCCGACGTCGACGCCGCCGGCGCCGCCGGTCGCGCGCTTGAAACGCGCGTGCGCGACGAGGCCAAGCGCATCCATACCAAGTACGTGGCGCCGCCGCACACCACCGATTTCGCCGTGCTCTACCTGCCCACCGAGGGCCTGTATGCCGAGGTGATCCGCCGCCCCGGCCTGTTCGAGCAGCTGCAGCGCGAGCATCGCATCACCGTGGCCGGCCCGACCACGCTCAGCGCCCTGCTCAACAGCCTGCAGATGGGCTTCCGCACGCTGGCGATCGCCAAGCGCTCCAGCGAGGTGTGGAAGATCCTTGGCGCGGTGAAGACCGAGTTCGGCAAGTTCGGCGACGTGCTGGACAAGGTGAAGAAGAAGCTCGACGAGGCCGGCCGGCACATCGACGCCACCGGCGTGCGCACCCGCGCCATCGAGCGCCGGCTGCGCGAGGTGGAATCGCTGCCGGGCGAGGTCGCCGCGCCGCTGCTGGCCGACCTGGGAGGCTCGGGGATGAGCGCACCGGACCTGGACGACGAGGAGCC
>WOYI010649860.1_pt2 | contig 28805 bp, 25 predicted proteins | sample 6423411 | NCBI WGS metagenome assembly WOYI01 (sample SAMN13441803, study PRJNA592873) | oil field metagenome | biome: oil field; feature: oil-well bore; material: oil-contaminated soil; isolation source: oil-contaminated soil from oil-well borehole | place: Germany: Wietze | collected 2016-10-18 ...
GACCTCGCCCTCGAAGTCGATCTGCTTCTTGAGCGCCACGCGCGCCAGGTTGTCGAACTTGTCGGCGTCGGCGGTAGCACCCGCGGCCCGCATCTCGTCGGCCTTCGCGCTCGCGGCCTTGGCCTTGCCGCCCCACTCGGCGGCGGCGGCCTCGTCCTCACGCACGTCGTCTTCCATCATGCGCAGCCCGCCGATGGTCTGCGCGACGGCGGCCTCGGCCTCGCCGATGCCGTTGGTGTAGTCGCGGATCATCTGGTCGAGCATGATCTGCGGATCCTCGGCCGAGTCGATCAGCGCGTTGATGTTCGCCTTCGCAAGCTGCGCGATCCTGCCGAGAACGGACTGCTGTGATGCCATTTTGGGTCCTCCCTTTCCGATATGGCTGCGGGGCTATGCCCCGTTGGCTCCCGTGCTAGAAGCGCCCGCCGCCTCCGCGGCGACCGCCTGACGACCTGCTGCTACTGCTGCTCCGGCTCGAACTCGACGACGACCTGCTCGAACTCGAGAAGCTGCTCCCGCCGCTCCTGCGCGACGAGCCGCCGAAGCCGCTCCAGGACGACCCGCCGGCGATGCTCCCCGATGACGACGGCCCGGGCACGATCACGGGCATCCCGCCGCCGCCCGATGGCGCAGCATCTCCCTGTGCGTAGCGGAGCGCGGATTCGGCGTACTGCTGCGCCCGCGAGCGCGATGATCTTCTGCAGCATGCCGCGACGCGTTGCCTCGTCTTCGGGCTCGGAGTCGAACACCTGCTGCTGGATGCGAAACGCCTCGGCGGCTTCCGTCTTGGACTCCTCGAACGCCGCGCGATACTCCTTGATCGCGGCACCGCCGAATTCGGCCTCGGCGAAGCCGAGCTCTTGCTCGGAGGCCCGGAGCGCCTCATCAACGTCCACGAGCAGCTTGCCGGCGGTGGTCTCGCTGAGAGCCGGCTCGATGCCGTCGGCGGCCACCTCGTCGAGCGCGCTGTCGCTCAGCGGGAAGTTCCCGGCGACCGACCATGCGTACTCACGGTCCACAACCGCCACGGCGAGCAGGACGTCGTTCAGACCCAGTCCATTGATCTCTGCGGTCTCGTTCGCCCAGTCCTGGGCGCTGTAGGAGTCGAACGTCTCGACGAAGACGACGAAGAGCTGGACGCCATAGTCGCTCTCGAGTTGCTCGAGCGCCTGTTCAACGCTGTCGGCAGAATCGCCGAGCACGCGCGTCGTCGGTGAGAAGACCCTCGTCGAGTTTGAGCGGCGGCGCCGCGAGCGCCACTGCAGCGGTGGCGAGCCACACCAGCAGGAGCACGGAGATCGTGCACCAGAAGCGCTGTCGTTGCCGCAAGCCAGAGCACCTCCACCGCCGGGGTTTACGCGCGATCGTGCAGTTCGTGTTGCTCGGTTGGTACCCATCGGCGCCGTGGCCGGAACGGCGCGGGCGTTCTAGTCCTTGAGCATCCCGATGAGGTCGGCGACCGGCATGGCGGGGAGCGCCTCTATCCGGGTCGAGCCACGCGCTCCCAGCTCGAGGGAAGCACGTGTCACGGTCTCGGTGTCCGGAGCCTCGACGACGTTCACGAAGTCGATGCGCCCGAGCGTAGCGAACTGCTGGACGACCTTCACGCCCATGGCTGCAAGCTCGTCGTTCACTTCGAGGATGTGCCCCCGGGTGCTCCTTCACGGTCCGCGCCCCCTGATCGGTCAGGCGCGACAGCATGATGTAGGTTGCCATACCGCATCTCCCGCCTCGTTCACGGATGCCGTGCTCTCTCAGATGGGGACCCGAGCACCGGTCCGCCAAATCCGGCATGTGCCCGTCTGGGCGCGCTCGCGATGCGACCGGCGTGCTCCTACGGGTGCGCCTCATCGCAGTTCCTCAGACGCCCGTTCGGGTATCGTCTAGACGGGTCCATACCGAGGGGGGGATACGATGTCGACGTACATGGACATGAACACGCTCAACACGGGACGCCCGGCCGATGAGGCACCGCGCATCATCACCGAGTACCTGACCAGCGAGGGCTTGGAGTACCGCGACGAACGCGGCGAGATGGTCTGGCGCAAGGGCACAGGCGCGCTGACGTCCCCGCAGTTCATCAAGACTGGGATCCTTCCCGATGGGGTGGGACGCGGACCCCGTCGGCCGGCACGAACAGCGCTACTGGGATGGCACCCGCTGGACCGGCGATGTGGCCGGCGGCGGCACCGCATCCGTCGATGCAGAAGGCATCGCGTAACCCGCCTGTGCCATCGAGTGTGAACATGCGTCGGGCATAAGGTCCGGCGCTTTCGAGAGGAGTCTTCGTGTTCTGGGAAATCGCGTTTCCAATCGTGCTCGCCATCATCGGCATCCTGCTGTCCGGCTTGCGAATCGCCAATGAGTACGAGCGGGCGGTCGTGTTCCGGCTTGGGCGGCTCAAGGGCCTGAGGGGGCCCGGCCTGTACTGGCTGATACCGCTCGGCATCGAGCAGCAGCGTAAGGTGGATCTGCGCACCAACACGGTGGATGTCGAGCGCCAGGAGACCATCACCAAGGACTCGGTCACCATCAAGGTCAACGCGGTGCTGTGGTTCAAGATCATGGACCCGGTCGCGTCGGTCGTGAACGTCGCCAACTACTATGCGGCCACCTATCAGATCGCGCTCACGAGCATGCGCAACATCATCGGCCAGCACGATCTTGACGAGATCCTGCGCGAGCGCGACGAGATCTCGAGGATCCTGCAGGACGTCGTGGACAGGGCCACCGACCCGTGGGGCATCAAGGTCGAGATGGTGGAGATGAAGGACGTCGAGTTGCCCGAGGGCATGCAGCGAGCGATGGCGCAGGAGGCGCAGGCCATGCGCGAGAAGCGCGCCCGGCTCATCAAGGCAGACGCAGAGTTCGAAGCATCCAAGAAGCTCACCGAGGCCTCGGCACTCATGGCCGCTAACCCACTCTCGCTCGAGCTGCGTCGCATGCAGATGATCACCGAGGTGGGCGCCGAGCAGAACACCACTACGATCGTGATGATGCCGAGCGAGTTCGTGTCCCTCGCCGAGAGTCTCGCGAACAAGTTCAAGGCCGAGGGCGCCGCACAGGCCACCCCCGAGTAGCTGTGATGCCGCACCACACGATGCGGGCTATCGTCAAGCCCGGCCCCCGGCCGGGGGTCTCGCTTGCAGAAGAGCCGCCCCCACCCGTTGTCCAACACGCTGGCCCCGGTGGTGGCGGCCACCACGGTGGCGGTGCTCGGGCTCCTCTCGGAGACCACCGAGCCCCGCGATCGCCTCGAAGCGAGCACGCGAACGTTCCGAGCGCGGATGACCTCGGCAGGCTTCGACATCCCCCCGGGCACGCATCCGCGTGCAGGTCTCGGCCGCGCACACCGGCGAGCGGCTCGACCGCGCCGTGGACGCGTTCACGCTCATCGGGAAGCGTATGGGTGTGATACCCGGGTGACGCGCCGATACGCGGTCGCCATCATGCTGCTTCTAGCGGGAGGTGTCGCCACCGAGGCGGCAAGCCGCTTCATCGTGGCGCGATTCCCCGACAGGCCGTTGCTGCCGGACCTGCTGCTCGGCGTGCTGCCGCACGTACCCGAAGCTCGCTACGTCACCAGCGCGGCGATCACGGTGGCCTTCCTCCTATTCGCGTTCTACGCGTTCGGCCATGCGCGCTCGCAGATCCCGGCTTTCATCGCGATGATGGCGATCATGTACCTGCTGAGAGCGGCGCTTCTCGTGCTCACCCCGTTCGCGAACGCGAACAACGGCGCACCGGCGGCGTTTCCCCTCTTCCAGTACGGCATGTTCCCGTCGGGGCACACGGCGGCGGTGCTCTTGCTCGCGCGCTTCACCGATGCGAAGACGGCTCCCGCTGTCCGCAGGGCCGAGTGCGTCCTCGCTGCCATCGTTGTCCTGGGGCTTCTGCTCTCGCGCAGCCACTACTCGATCGACATCGCCGGAGGCGCACTGTTGGCGTACTTCGTGGAGCGCGAGTGGACCGGCGGACACCTCTTCGATCCGCTCCAGCGCCTGGTCGATGCCGGTGCGTAAGTGACACGGCCGGCGTGGTGACCCGGCTACTCGCAGAGCCGGCGATCGAGCGCCTCGAGGGCTTCTTTGATGGCGGCGATGACGTTCTCATCGCTCTCTTCGGCGAGCGCGTCCAGCAAGTAGCCGGTCGCGTCGGGTGAGGCCGTGGCCGCGAGCAGGCGGCAGAGCGTCAGGCGCTCCTCGGCTGAGGCCGATACCTCGAGCATATGTCCCAGTTCGTGTGCGTACTCGGTCCCCGCCATGCCGTCACCCCGCGTCCGGTCCCGCCGCCAGCACGTCGGCGGATACATCCTGCGCGTACTGCTTGAAGTTATCGGCGAACATCTCCGCGAGCTTTCGCGCCGTCTCGTCGTATGCAACGCCACCGGCCCACGTCGACCGCGGGCCGAGCACCTCGGCGGTGCGTGGGACGCACGAACAGCGTGTTGGCGAACAGTGCGTGCCATGCAGCGTCGGCCACCACGCGGATGGGCAACCGGTACGTGCGCTCAGCGCCGGCGAAGCCGTCGAAGACGTAGAGGTCGCGATCGTGCAGATAGCCGCGCGCCTTGTCGAGGAGACGGTCGAACAGGGCGGGCTTGCAGGGGATGTTGATGTCGCCCTGGCAGACGAGGCCGGTTGCCTCGGCGGCCACGATGCCTTCGGCGCGCGCAAGCGAGCGAGCGATGAGTTCCGCCGGCGGGAGGTTGCGGTGTACCGCGCCCGTGCCGGCGAGCCCGAGTTCCGCAAGCTGAGCGCGGATCGGCATCGCCAGGATGTGCACTCGTCGTCATATCGGGTCCCCCTGCCGCGGACGCGACGCAGCAGCCGGGCGCGCGGGAGCGCGCTAACCCCAGAGCCGTGGGGGCGCCAGCCACTCAAGCTCGCCGCGCCGAAGCGACCCCGGGTCCAGCTTCACGCGCGCAAGCCCCGCCTTGCGCAGGACGAACTGCCCGCCGCCCACGATCTGCGAGAGCACCACCGACATCGACGGTTCATGCCCGACCAGCATCACAGCCGTCGCGTCGATGTACGGCCCCAGCATCTCCGCGAGCGCGGTAGCGTTGAAGGCAACCGGCTCAAGACGCCTGTCAGGAACGGGCTGCAGCCCGTCGCCCAGGGCTTCGCACATCATCGTCGCGGTACGAAGCGCGCGCTCGTAGGGGCTGGTCAGCACGACCTCGGTGCCGATGCCCAGTGCTTCGACGCGAGCCGCGACATCGGCCACCGCCCTGATCCCATCCGCCGAAAGCGGCCTCAGGTCGTCCGGACCACTCCATTCCTCGCGGCTGAGCGCGGGCCCATGCCGCAGCATGTACAAGTTCATAGACAGCTTCCCCTCGATCCATCACGACGCTTGCTGCCTTGGCTCCGCGGTGCGGGCCCCACCCCGCAGGGGCCGGGCCCGCACCTGGAAGTGTAGCCAGCCGGGTTGCTCAGGAGCCCGGCCGGCCGGTGGATCATCCGCTACTGCTCGATCAGCCCGAAGCAGACCTTGGCGATCTCGGTGTTGTCGATGTAGCGTCCGCGAACCGGATCGATCTCGTCGGACTCCACCTTGAACTGACGCGCTGCGGAACCCTTGGCGAAGAACGGAATGAGGGAGTTCGTGTGATCGCCGGAGTTCCACTGCACTGCCGGCATCGTGGCGACGCCCAGATTCCCGACGGGCGTCCACACCGGACCGGAGGCGAACTGGCCCGAACCGGGGCCGGTCAGGTAGCCGGTCTCGTGGTCGCCGGTCACGATCAGCAGCGTCTCGCCCCAGTTGGAGTTCTCTTCGACCCAGGCGTTGACAGCCTGGTAGGCGGCCACGAAGTCGGCCTGCTCCTCGATCAGGCGCCCGCTCTGGTTGGCATGGCCGGCCCAGTCCACTGCGCCACCCTCGATCATGAGTACGAATCCATCCTCATCGCTATCGAGCACGTTGAGCGCGCCCTCTGTCATCTCGGTGAGCGTGGGAACACCGGGTGTGAAGGGCACGGCGTAGGCAGGTGCGGAGCCGTCGCCCGGACGAGCCTGCTGAAGCGTGGTGTAGACCTGCGGCACGCCGCAAACGCGCTCCGGCGTCTCGCCCTCGGCAAGCGCGAGGAACTCGTCGCGCGACTGGACGAGGGTCCATGCGTCACCCGTGCCGTCGCCGTCAGCGTCCGCACACGGCGTGCCGGTCGCGAGCGCGTTCCACGCGTCCAGACCGATGTACTTATAGCTTGCGGCTGATCGCGCAGCGCCGCTGTCGTAGTACCACGGGCTTCCCGCGCCCATGATCACGTCGGTTGCCGAGCTGCGGACCATCTCATCGGCGATCGCCACGTAGTTGTTGCGGCTCACGTTGTGCGCGACGAAGCCAGCGGGGGTCGCGTGCGAGAACTCGACGCTGGTGACCACGCCCGTGGCCCTGCCCTCGGCCTCGGCGGCCTGCATCATGTGCTCGATCGGCTGGCCGTCCACATCAACGCCGATAGCGCCGTTATAGGTCTTCATGCCCGTCGACATGGCGGTGGCAGCCGCCGAAGAGTCGGTCGGGTTCTGCTTCACGTAGTCGAACGAGGCCCAGGCGGCAGCGGGATCGTATGAGTCGCCGAGTGCGTACGTGCTCATGGCGGACTTGAACGGCATGCCCGTGAAGCTCCGTCCGGCCTGGCCGTAGAGGTAGTAGTCACCGGCGAGCATCTGGTTGTAGCCCATGCCGTCGGAGATCATCACGATGATGTTCTTGACCTTTGAGCCCCGTGGCTCGCCGCCGCCGCCCACCGGCTTCGCAACGGCCGGCGTAGCGACCGAAGCGGTAAGCGCGACAACAACGAGCGCCGCGGACGCGCGCTGCATCGTACGTGCGAGATTCATTTCGAATGCCCCTTGAGTTGGGACGGCGCAAGGGCCGTCGTCGTGTCAGTCCAGTCGGGTGAAGGTTCCGTGCGCTGTCGTGTTCCGCTACCACCCCCCTCGGACGAGTGTCCGTGGTCATTGTGGTCGCACGCGCACGTCATGTGGTTGAACCGCTGCAAAACCCGGGTTAGGAGCGCGTTCAGCCGAAGTAAGGCGGAAGTGAACCGGCTCCGCACCGGCTCGGCCCCACGCGACCGCGAGACTCACTCCACCGACTTGAGCGACTCCACCATGTCGATCCGGCGCAGCCTCGGCGCCATGGCGAGGTTCACGATCACCGCGAACAGCAGCGTGAGCGCCGCCGAGTACACGTAGCTCATCGCATGGATGGTGCGGCCGAACATCACGACGTCGATCTCGACCGTGGAGATCACGAACGCCTCCAGCCCTATGCCGAGCAGCAACCCGGCGCCGCAGCCGAGCAGCGCGAGCGTAGCGGTCTCGCGATAGATGTACGCGTTCACCTCGGAATCGAAGAAGCCGAGCACCTTGATGGTCGCGATCTCGCGCTGACGTTCGGTGACGTTGATGTTGGTGAGGTTGTACAACACGATGAACGCGAGCATGCCGGCGGCGAGTATGAGGATGAACACCACCGAGTCGAGACTCGTGAGCATCTCGTCGAACGACTCGGTGATGTCGTCGTTGTACTGCACGGTGGTCACGCCCTCCAGCCCGAGCAGCGACTGCGACAGCTCGTCTCGTTCCCCGGCATCGCGCGTCACCGCCATCGCGAGCGCCTCGTTGTACACCGGGGACTCGCCCGCCGTGCGCTCGTAGAGCGCGGGCGTGACGTAGACGTAGTGGGACACGTAGTGCTCGGTGATGCCCGAGACCGGGAAGACCAGGGCCGAGGCGGCGACCGTGTTACCGATCTCGTCCAGGCGCTCGATGCGCACTTCGTCGCCGACCTCGAGCCCGAGCTTGTCGGCGATCTTCTCGGTGATGACCGCACCAGAGTCATCGAGCGCAAGCCCGCCGCCGTTCCGCCGCTCGCGCAGCGCGATGAAGTCGCCGAGGCGAGCTGGCTCACGCGGCACGCAGACGAACCCGTACATCGACGTCTCGGCCGGCTCCTCGTTGCCGAAGCCCCGGGGGATGGCGGTGCCGCCGTCGCTCGCGGATGCCGCCGTCGGCGGATCGGCGGCGTTGGTGATCCGCATGCCCTCGACATTCACGACGAGGTAGCCGGTGAAGACGCCGGGGTCCTCGAGCGCCTCCCGGAGGGCGCGGGTGCCCACTGTCGCGGTGACCTCGAGCGTCCCCGGATCGAAGCCCACGACAGTCGTGTAGTGCGAGATCTCCCCGTACTGGATGTCGAGGATGTCGTTGATGGAGTTCTTGAGCCCGAAGCCCGTGAGCAGCAGCGCGGTGCAGCCGGCGATGCCGACCACCGTCATGAGCAGTCGCTTCTTGTAGCGGAAGAGGTTGCGGGCGGTGACCTTCCGGGAGAACGACATCCGGGACCAGAGCGGCTTGATCCGCTCCAGCAGAATGCGCTTGCCGGGCTTCGGCGCGCGCGGCAGCATGAGGGTCGCGGGCCCTTGACGCAAGGTAGCCTCGACCGCGACAAACGTCGCGATCTGCGTGATGCTCACCGAGGTCAGACCCGCCAGCAGCGCGAGCGGCACGTCGATCGGCGTGGCCGCCGAAGGCGCCGTGTACACGGTCGTGTACGCGTTCCAGACAGTGTCCGGCAGGACCTGCGAACCGATGAGGATGCCCGAGATGCTGCCGAACACGCTCGCGATACCTGCGTACACCAGGTACTTGAGGGCGATCCGGCCGTTAGCGTACCCGAGCGCCTTGTACGTCCCGATGAGGGTGCGCTCGTCTTCCACCATGCGGGTCATGGTGGTGAGCGACACGAGTGCCGCCACGAGGAAGAAGATGAGCGGGAACACGAGCGAGATCGCATCGATGCCTTCGGCGTCCCCGGTCACGCTCGCGTAGCCGAGATTCGTGCCCCGGCCCAGCACGTACCAGTCGGGACGCTCGAGGGCGTCGATCTCCGCCTGTGCGTCGTCGAGCCGGGCAAGCGCGTCGGCGAGTTCCGCCTCGGCGTCCGCCTTCTGCTGCTCGTACTCGGCCCGACCCTCGGCAAGCGTCTGCGCGCCCTCGGCGAGCTCCGCGTACCCTTCGTCGATCCGTCGCTTCGCGGCCGCGAGTTCCGCGCGCCCTGCGGCGAACTGCGCCTCGGCGGCGGCGCTGGCCGCATCCAGCTCGGCCTGCCGGGCGTTCAACTCCTGCTCGCCTGCCGCGAGTGCGGCCATCCCGGCATCGTAGGTTGCCGCCTGCGTGGCGTACGCGGTCTGTGCGGCGACGAGCTGCGCGCGCGCGGCCGTCAACTGGACGAGCAGCTCGGCGGAGGTCGGCGACGTTGCGTGGCCGAGCGCCTCCTCGGCAAGCGCCGTATCGTAGGCGAGCTGCAAGTCAGTGACCGCGGCCTGCGCCGCGAGCACCTGCTGCTGGAGGAGCGGGAGTGCGGCCGCCAGCGCATCGAGCTGCGCCTTCTGCTCGATCAGCTGCGCGCGTCCGGCGTCGATCTGCGCCTGGCCAGCCGAGGTCTGCGCCTCGAAGGCTTTGCGCTGCGCTGCGAGCTCGGCCACGCCGGCGTCGTACTGTCGGCGCGCGGATGCGAGCTGCGACTCCGAGGAGGCGATCTCCGCAGCCGCGGCGTCCAGTTCGGCGGCTCCGGATGCGAACTCGGCGTCTGCGGTGGCGCGGGCCTCGTCGTACTCGGCCCGTCGCTTGTCCAGCTCATCTCCCGCCGCGGCCTTCACCTCGGCGAGTCTCGCAGCAGCGCGCTCGGGTGCGAGGTCCGAGAGCGCGAGCGCCACGGGCTCCACGAGCTCGTCGTAGCTGGACGAGAAGCTGGAGAGCGCGGCCGCGCCGTCGACCGTGAGGAAGAGATCGGTGTAGGTGCCGGGGTCGGCGAAGCCGGCTTCCGGGATGTAGATGAACCGGTCGATGTTGCCGTCGTTCAGCGTCGTGGTGCCGCGTGTGAACCGCAGGTAGTACGAAGAGTCGACGACGCCCACGATCGTGAAGTCCGTACGCGCGAACGTGTCCTCAAGCGGCATCGTGCCGGCCGTGAGGAGCAGCGTGTCGCCGACGTGCGGCCCGCCGGAGGAGACCCTGGTCCGATCGATCACGCATTCGCCCGAATGCTCCGGCCACCGCCCCTCTACGAGGATCGGGCGGTTGAGATAGCCCGGGTCCGCCGAAAGAGCACGCTCGCCGTCCGAGGTATCGCTCGCCGCGGCCGCTTCGATATCGAGCGAGTGTATCCGCACGGTGACGCTCGCGTCCGGGGTGCTCGCCGTGGCGTCCGCGATGTGCGACGGCATGACCTCATCCACGCCCTCGACGCCTTCGACCGCCGCTACATCGGCATCCGAGAAGCCGAGCGTTGAGATGAGGTGCGCGTCCATGAACGCCGTGTCGTCGAGGTAGCGATCGATGGTGATGCGCATGTCCGGCGCGCACATGCGCAGGCCCGCGTAGAAGCCCGCACCGAGCGCCACGATCGCGAAGATGGCGATGAACCGGGTCCACGAGTGGGTGATCGAGCGAACGATCTCCTTGTTGAACGCGAAGCGCACGGAGCCTCCGCTACCACTCGATGGTGTCGGCCGAGACGGGCGCGGCGTTCGTGCGCATGTCGACGACCCGGCCACTGCTGATCTGGATCACCCGGTCGGCCATCGCCGTGAGCGCATGGTTGTGGGTGATGATGATCACCGTGCGGCCGCTTGCGCGTGCGGTGTCCTGCAGCAGCGTGAGTATCTGCTTGCCGGTGGCGTCGTCCAGCGCACCGGTGGGCTCGTCGCACAGCAGCAGCCGCGGGTTCTTCGCCAGTGCCCGCGCGATCGCCACCCGCTGCTGCTCTCCGCCGGAGAGCTGCGCGGGGAAGTTGTCCAGGCGGTGGCCGAGGCCCACCTCGCGAAGCGTCTCGGCTGGATCGAGCGGATCGCGACAGATCTGCGCCGCCAGCTCCACGTTCTCGAGCGCCGTGAGGTTGGGCACCAGGTTGTAGAACTGGAAGACGAAGCCCACGTCGTAGCGGCGGTATTCGGTGAGCCTCCGGCGCGAGTACGCGCTCACCTCATCGTCCTCAAGCAGGATCGTGCCCGAGGTGGCGGTATCCATCCCGCCGAGCATGTTGAGGACTGTCGTCTTGCCGGCGCCGCTCGGCCCGACGATCACGGCGAGCTCACCTTGCTCGATGTCGAACGTCACGCCGTCGGCGGCGTGGATATCCACCTCGCCGACGTGGTAGACCTTGCGCACGTCCTGAAAGCGCACGAATGCCATAGCTTCCCTCGTATCGGACGACTGATGAGAGCCAAGGGGCGAGCGGTGAGCGGTCTGCCTCGTGAAGTGCGTATCGCACGAGAACACCTTACCGCTTACGCGCGGGTGCGGGGCAGCGTGAGTGTGAACGTCGAGCCCGCACCGAGCTCGCTTTCGACCGTGATGTCACCACCGAGCAGGCGCGCGAACTCGCGCGAGATGCTCAGGCCCAGACCGGTCCCGGCCGGGAGTTCGTCGGACGGGATGTCACCCTGCGTGAACGACTCGAAGATGCGTCCGGTCAGCTCAGGCCTGATCCCCCGGCCCGTGTCGCGGACGGTGAACACCACCGAGTTGTCGCCGGTGGCAAGACCGAATTCGATGGTGCCCTCGACGGTGAACTTGATGGCGTTCCCGCCGAGGTTGAGCAGGATCTGCTTCACCTTCACGCGATCGGAGACCATGACGACAGGACGTTCCGGCATGCGCACCTGCAAGTGAAGGCCACTCCGGTGGGCGAGTGGCTTGAGGATGGCCGCCACCTCGCCGAGCAGCTCCCCGGCTGCGAACTCGCCGGTGTCGACCACCACCCTGTCGGCCTCGATGCGCGACTGGTCGAGCAGATCGCCGATGATCGAAAGCAGATGATGCCCCGCCGAGTTGATCGTCCCGATCTGCGCTTGCTGCTCGCCGGTGAGCGGGCCCGCCATCCCCTGCACAAGCAGCGATGAGAAGCCGATGATCGAGTTCAGCGGCGTGCGCAGCTCGTGGCTCATCCGCGCGAGGAACGCGCTCTTGGCCTGAGTGGCACGCTCGAGCTCCTCGTTGGCCGTCTTCAGCTCCTGCGTGCGTTCGGCCACAAGTTCCTCAAGGTGTTCGCGGTACCGCTCGAGCTCGGCGGCCGCCTGCTTCGCCTCGGTGATATCACGCACGAAGACGACCGCCCCGGGCAGGCCCTCGTAGGTGATGGGCGCGCCACTCACCTCGACCGGGACCTCGGAGCCGTCGAGCCTGAGGTGCACCACCTCCAGCGTAGACTGGGACTGGGGCTCCTCGGCGAAACCCCTGATCCGCTCATGGACCACCTCGTGGAAGTCAGCACGGGAGCGGTCCAGCACGGGAGTGCCCAGGAGGTCCGCGGCCTCCGAAGCGCCGTAGAGCCGGCACGCAGCCTTGTTCACGTAGGCGAAGCGGTAGCCGGTCTGCACGAAGATCGCCTCGGGCGCCGTGTCGACGAGCGTCCGGAAGCGCTCCTCGCTCTCCCGGAGCGCCTGCTCGGCCTCTTTGCGCGACGTCACGTCGGTGAAGACGGACAGGTCGAAGACCTCACCGCCGAGGCTCACAGGCGTGGCGGCCTCCGAAAGCCACCGCGTGCTGCCATCTTTCCGGATGATCTCCAGCTCCACATAGGGCAGGTCAGCCTCGAGCGCCTCCTGGGTGAGCCGCATCGCTTCGGCCCGCCGCTCCGGGGTGGGGAACGCCAGGTTGAACCAGCCCTCGCGCTCGACCTCCTCGCACGTGTAGCCGCTGATGTGCTCCATCGCCAGGTTGTATACGAGGATCCTGCCGTCCGGATGCGCCATCAAGATGCCCTGGTCGGTCTGCTCGATGAGTGCGCGGAAGCGCTCCTCGCTCTCGGCCAGCTGCGCCTGCGTCTCGAGCCGCGCGAGCGTCAGGAAGCAGAGGTTCGCGAAGGCCTCCACCACGCCGGCGGGCATCTCCGGCCGCTCCTCGCGGAGGGACACGTGGATACCCGCGTAGGCGAGCCCCGCGTCCGCCACGCCGATGCTCCAGACCTCGCGCACGCCGAGGAGCTGTTCGATCGAGTGGCTCACGGTGGCAGAGAGTTGGCCTTCGGCAAGCTCGGCAAGTCCACCTTCGATGCGCTCCATCCGGCCGTCCTCGAGGATCCCACGATACCTGGGCGTCACCGGGTACCGGTGCTGGGTGATCACCCGACCCATCATGGATTCGGCTTTGTGGAAGAGCGCCGCTCCCACGCCGAGTACCTCGCGCGTGACGAGGTGGTCACCGCCCGCCTGCACCTCGTTGACGATCACGATGTCGTGCGGGAACAGCGCCGAGAAGAAGTCGTTGACGACCCCGAACACCGAATCGCGGTCGTGGCACCGCTGCAGACGCGCACTCGCCGTGGCGAGCAGTTCGGCCTCGATAGCACGCCGCTCGAGTGATTCGGCGGCCGCCTGAGTCTGCGTGATGTCAACGATGATGCCGAGCATGTGCGTGGGTCGGCCCTCGGCGTCACGCGCCACGACCGTGCCGAGCACCTGGAACCAGCGATAGGTCTCATCCGGCAGCCGGATTCGATGGTATGACTGGTACTCGTCCGAGCCCTCACGCAACGCCGCGTCACGCTGCTCGAGCACGATTGGGCGATCTTCGGGGTGAATGCGATCGATCCACTCGCCGGCGGTGACGATGAGCGGCTGTGCGCCGTACCCCATCAGCACCGCCGCCTCGGCGGACACGCGTACTTCGCCCTCGACGAGATCGTAGTCCCACGTGCCCTCATCGGCGGCCGACATCGCCAGGCGCAAGCGCTCGGCCTCCCCCAGCAAGTCGAGGCGCGCCTGCTCGCGCTCGAGCTGCTCGATCATCATGCGTGCGGCGATCGCGGTGGCCACGGAGAAGATGGTGATCACATACAGCCCCATGTCCCGGAGCACCTGCAGGCCCATCCCCTCGGGGAGCAAGAGGTACTGCGCGGCAAGCATGAGGGCGTGCACGGTGACTCCGAACGCAAGCAGGTGAAGACCGCGGAGCTCGGTGATGCGACCGCGCATCAGATGGCGCAGGCCCACGCCGGTAACGGCCGAGAACACGACGGTCGCCACGCCCGCGGGCACGCCGATCCCGCCGAGCAAGATGCGGTACCCGGCGGTCATCACGGTGGCGATGAGCGCCACCCAAGCGCCGCCGAACAGACCAGCTAGGCTGAGGATGATCGAGCGGCCATCGTAGAACACGCCTGGCGCGAAGTTGAAGGGCGTCAGCATGCCGACGATCGCTACCGCGCCGTACAGGAGGCCCGAGGCCACCTGCGCGAGCCGGGGATACGCATTGAGCATCCGGGCAAGATAGCGCTGCACCGTGGCCAGCATCACCACAAGTGCGACATTCTGGATAAGCGTGAGAACCATGCGTCGTCTCTCTCCCGGCGCCTCACGCCGATCAAGCGTCACATATCAGCCTAGCACGCGCCCTAGGTGATGATGCCCAACGTTGCGTCCGAAAACACCAGCTATGCGACGACCCGTATACACGCTGACGGGGTAGGAACTCTGGGTAGCCTGAATGCCGAACCCGAGAGGAGTCCTACGATGCCGCGCATCCTCGTTGTGGACGACTCGGCGGAGGCCCGGCACATCCTCCGTTCGGTGCTCACGCACGCCGGCCACGAGGTCATCGAGGCTGCGGACGGCGCCGAGGCCCTCACGCGCGCGCAGACGGAGCCGTTCGATCTGGTGATCTCTGACGGCCTGATGCCGGTGATGGACGGCTTTCGCCTGTGCCTGGAGATGAAGCGAGACCCCGAACTCGCCGGGTTGCCCTTCATATTCCACACGGCGAGCTTCACCCACCCTGATGACCTGCAGCTCGCCTCGGCCATGGGCGCGGACGCGTACCTGCTGAAGCCGGTCGAACCGGCCGAGCTCATCAGGACCGTCGATGAGGTTCTGCGCAGCCACACCTCGGAGGGACGCATGGCGCTCGCCGAGGCTCGGCTCGTCTCGATCCTCGATCGGTACGGCGGCCGCATCGAGCACAAGCTCGACCAGAAGGTGGCGGCACTCGATGAATCGCGCGCGCTGCGCGACTCCTACCACGCGCTGCTCGACCACCTCCCGGTCCACGTTCTTACGCTGGACGAGAATGGCAGGCCGGACTTCTCGAACCAGACCGCGCGTGCCTTCCTCGGCCAACCCGATCCGTCTGCGATGCTTGCCGCCGTGCATCCCGAGGACGCTCAGACAGTTGCTGCCGTGATCGACTCGCTCGTGGGAGACCCGCGCCCCGTGCAGACCTCGCTGCGCCTGCGCCGGCATGACGGCGCCTACTGCGTGTTCGAGGCGTCTGCCCGGCCGTACGAGAGTCCCGACGGGACCCGGCTGGGCTTCGTGGTCGCGGCGATCGACGTGACACGGCAGGAGCAGCAGAAGGAGCTCCTGCTCCACGCGGCCGAGTACGATTCCCTCACCGATCTTCCCACCCGCCACGTCTTCGACCGCCGCTTCGATGAGATCCTGCGCAACGTGGGCAAGGGCGCGAACTGCGCGCTGCTGTTCGTGGAAAGCGACGGCCTCAAGGGCGTGAACGAACGATACGGTTTCGACGTGGGCGACGCCACAGTGGCGAACCTCGCGCGCGCCATCACCGATGCAGTGCGCCCGGGAGACCTTGTGGCGCGGCTGTGCGCAACCGAGTTCGTGGTGCTCGCCGAGGGGCTCGGCTGGGATGAGGCGAGCGACCTCTCGGACGGCCTGTGTGCAGCGATAGCCCGGTCCTCGCTCGTGCCGGCGGCTCCCGAGATGCGACTCGGCGTGAACGTCGCGATCAACGTGATCCCCGAGGTCCGGCCGTCGCAGGCGGCGGCCCGGACCGCGCCTGCCGCCGACGCCGGTAGTGACAGTGAGCGGCGCCTGCTCGAAGCGCTTGAGGGGCCGCCGACGATGAGTTTCACCCCGGTCTACTCGCTTTCCGACGGGCGTCTGGCCCGCTGCGCGGTCCGCTACGCGTACGCCGTCGAGGAGCGGCTGGTCGCGGGAGACGAACTCGCCCTCGGCGCAGCGAAGCACGGCGTGGCGCGACGTGTGAACATGCGGATCGTGGAACTCACGCTCGAGCACGCGCGCGCTGCCGATGTACCGTGCTCGATGCAGCTCTCGCTCGCCAATATCCTCGATCCGACCATCTTCGAGAGAGCGGAACTGGCAGCGAGCCGGCTCGCAGTCGACCCCGCTCAGCTCCTGTTCGAGATCTCCCTGTGCGACACCGGCGACATCCGCCCGCCCGCCGGCTGGCTGAAAGAGGCGCAACACTCCGCCATCCGGCTGGTGCTCTCATGCACCGGCCTGTCGTTGCTCGGGCCGGGTGGCACATCGATGCTCGGCGTTGACGAGCTGGAGGTGCCGGTGTCCGCCGTTCTCGATGAGGCCGGTCAGCCGCGGCCGGACGCGCATCAGCTGCTCAAGCAGTGGCGCGAGGCGGGCGTCGTCGTGACCGTCACCGATGTCGAGGACTCCTCGGCACTGGCCGCGCTGGAGACGCTCGGCGTGGCGCAGGTGGCCGGGACCATGCTCGCGCCCTCGGCCAGCGACCTGCGCGAGGTGCCGCGATCGCTGCGAATGAAAGGGTAGGCACACATGTCCGCAACCCGTGTTCTGCTGATCGGCCGAAAGACGATGTGCCTCGAGGGACTGAGCGCCATCCTGGCCGCGAGCCCTGAGATCGAGGTCGTGGGACGCTCGGCGGACTGGAAGGAAGGGGTGGCGCGGGCCGCCACGCTCGAGCCGGACATCGTGGTCGTCGACATGGTGCACTGCGGGGAGTGCGGGGCCGCCACTCCCGTGGCGTGCGTGACTGCGCTCGAGAACTCGAAGGTGATCATCGTCGGGTTGCCCGAGGCCGACCCCGGCATCATCGACGCCTTCGAGGCGGGCGCGCTCGGCTATCTCTCGCTTTCCGGCCAAAGCGCCGAGGACGTCCGGCGCGTGGTCGCAACCGTCGCCGCCGGCGAGGCCGCGCTCGACCCCAGGCTCTCCGCCGGGGTGCTCTCGCGCATGCGCCGGCTGGCGCGCTCGACCGGACCGGGGCCTGCCCACGATACGACGCCGACCGGGCGCGAGCATGATGTGCTCGAACTCCTGGTTGCGGGCAACTCGAACCGCGAGATCGCGCAGGCGCTGCACGTCTCGGAGAGCACCGTGAAGAACCACCTGCACGCGCTCTACTCGAAGCTGGGCGTGGAGTCACGTTCGCAGGCCGTCAGTGAAGCCATACGCCGCGGCCTGGCCACGCCCTAGCCGAGCACGCCGGTCAGCGCGCTGATCTCGCGCTCCTGACCGAGCGCGTCGCCGAGCCCGAGCACCACGTCCTGATCGAAGCGCCGCCGTTCGTCGCTGCGCAGACGCGCGAGCGCTTCGGCCTCGGTGAGCCGCTGCGAGTCCAACTCGAGGTACCCTGAGCGCGCCTCGTCGTAGTTGTCGCACACGCCGAGGATGCGGGCCATGAGCGGTATCTGCGTGCCCGAGAGCGCGTACGGGTAGCCCGAGCCGTCCCACCGCTCGTGATGACCGAGCACCGCGCGCTCGACCGCGGCCGACAGATCGAGCGTCCGCGCCAGCATCGCTCCAGCGGCCGGGTGGGCCTCCCAGACACGGCGCTCCTCGGCCAGGAGCCGCCATCGGGATCCCACGTGGCCGAAGGGCAGCCGGAGTGCACCCGCGTCATGGAGCAACGCAGCAAGCCGCAGGCTCTCGAGCGCACGGCCGCCGAGATCGAACTGGAGGCCGACCATCCGCGTCAGGCGCGCCACGTTGTTCGCATGCTGCGCGTATCCCGGCTGACGCTCGTCGATGAGCGTGACGACCACCCTGACCGCCGAGGAGAGGTGTGCAGCGCTCGCAACCATCGGGCTCACCGCGCGCAGACCTCGATCGGGCCCGCAGCGTCGGGCAGCGCGACATGCTCGCCCGCCGTTGGCTCGCCCGTGATCACGATGTGCTCGCCGGCGGCGGTCTCGGCTGTCACGACCCACGGGATGTTCGAGCGCACGACCACGCCGTCCGCGGTGAACGTGCTCTCGAGTTTGGGCAGCACAGTGACGCTCACCACGACCTGTCCGGTGTTCTGGGGGACCGGCTCCGTGGGCGCAGGCGCGCCCGCAGCCGCGGTTCCGCTGAAGAGGGTGACAAGAGCCACCGCTGCCAGGACGCGTGCGAGACGCCTGCGCATCACGGCCCCAAACCCCCGCACGATCCAAGCCAAGGTATCCACCGCTGGTACTCCTCGCTACTGTCAGCACTTGCCTCAAGTAACGGCAAGCACGGCATGGCGAGGCATAGGGCGATGCGACACACCTGCGGGGAACATGGGGTAGCCGCGCGGGAGGGGTGGAACGGCCATCGGTCAGTGGCGCTAAGTACTAGGAATTTCGGACATTCAGCGCCCGGGGATGTTACTCGTACGAGATCGCGTCTCGCACGCTCACCTGTGAGGCGCGGAACGCCGGGGCGATGCTGGCGAACGCCGAGATGAGCAGCATCAGCCCGAGCCACCCCGCCAGCCCCCGCCACGAGAAGGTGTAGGTGAGCGGGATCCCGATGGCCGTCTCGAGGCCGAGCACCAGTCCGTAGCTGATGGGATACGTGAGAAGCGCGCCCAGGAACCACGCTATCACTCCCACGGTCACGCCCTCCGCCACGTAGATCTGGTAGATGGCCTTGTGCTGCGCTCCCGTGGCGCGCATGACGCCGATCTCGCGCGTGGATTCGAGGACGTTGATCGACATGGTGCCCGTGAGCCCTATCACGCCCACGGCGGCCAGCAACGCGGCCATCAGCATGAGGAACGCCACCAGGATGCCGAGCCACTCGCGCAGTTGATCCGCCAGCTCGACCCGCGTCGTGGCCGACGTCACCTGGTAGCCCGCGTCGTCCAGCGCGCCTTCCACCGAGGCAAGAAGCTCGTCGGCGCCGTCCCCCCGCACGAGCACGCGCGTGACGCCGAGGCCCCCGGTCACCTCGGACAGACGGTCCTCGCTACAGTACAGCGCAGGCCCGCCGAGCTGGCCCTTGATCACGCCGACCACGCGCCACTGCTGCTCGGTGCCGGCGATGCCGAGCATGACGTTCTCGCCCACGTCGAGCGTCGGCTCTGCGTTCTGCGCGTCGGTGTTGATGACGACCACGTTGCTGTCACCGGGCTCGAGCCAACGGCCCTCCACGACGTTGGGCCGCACGAAGTCCGTCTCCGGATCGAGGCCTACGGCGGTGAACGACTCATTCTCCGAACCGTCGTCGCGCACGAGTGCGGCCGAAAGCATGGGCCAGGCCTCGGCGGCCGCCACACCGGGCACCGACTCGGCCTCGGCGACCACGTCTTCGGCGGGCTGTGGCATGGCCAGCGTGAGCTGCACGTCGAAGTTCCACCAGGTCTCGAGATCGTCGATCGTCTGCTCGATCGAGGTGCGCACCGTCCAGACGGCCATCACGACCGCCGACGCGAGCACGAGCGTGGAGAGCGTGAGCGCAAGGCGTCCCTTGCGCAAGAAGGTGTTCCTGAGCGAGAGCGCCACCGGACGCGGCAGACCGCGGATCATCCCCAGCACGCGGTCGACGAGCCCGTGCCCGAAATGGGTCGTGCTCATCCCCGTACCGTTGAGCGCACGCACGACGCTCATCCGCACACCCCTGCGGACCGGGCCGAAGGCCGCGAGCAGCGGTACGAGCATCCCCACCGCGATCTCAACGAGCACCACCCAGGCCGGAGGCGCGTAGCTCGTCACGCGAAAGTTGAGCATGCCCGCGGCATAGTCGCTGAACCGGCGCGTGCCGGCCGCCGTGAGCGGCAGGCCCACCGCGCAGGCGATCAGGCCATACATCGTCACGATCACCGCATACAGCCGCTCGAGCTGGCCGGCACTGCCGCCAACGGCCTTCATGATCCCCACCTGCCGGACCTGCTGCGCCATCAGCGCCGAGACCGTGTTCACCACGAGAAACGCCGAGAGTCCGAGCGCCAGCCCGCCGAGCGCGAGCAGCAGCAGCGACAGCGCGTTGAAGATGTCCCCGAGGAAGTGGCTGCCAGGCTCGGGCACGTCCGTGGAGAACACGGCCAGTTTCTCGCCCTCGAAGAGCTTCTCGCGTATGGCGACGGCCCGGCGCGACGCCTCGGACCACGTGAGGTCCTTGCCGGTGAACGCGAGCGACAACTGGTTGAACGCATTCGGCTCGCCCAGTTCCTCCATGGTGCCGAACGCCACGTAGCCGGTCTCATGGCCGACGAACTTGGCAGGCATGGCGTTGATGTCGTGTGCGAAGCCGACGACCTCGAGCTCCACCGTCGAGCCGTCGGCGGTCTCGACCTCCAGCATGTCGCCCACCGCGTAGTCGTCCACGATCCTCGCCGAGCCCTCGAGCACGATCTCGCCGTCGCCCGGCGGCCACGGCGCGCCGTCGAGCGGCACGACCTTGCCGACCTCCATCCGATCGAAGTCGTCGAAGGCCTCGAGCGTGATGGACCGCTCCTCCTCCGTACCCTCGAGGACGTAGCGCAGCGATGCGCTCCGCCGTGCCTGCGCTGCCTCGACACCCGGCTGCCCGGCGGCGCGCTCCAGCGTCTCAGAATCGAAGTCCATCGTGCGGTAGGTGACGTTCGGTGGCACCGACGAGGCGTGATCCGCGTTGAACTCGCGCATCAGGATCTCGCGTCCGCCGAGCATCACCCCTACCGCGAAGATGCCGATCGCGATCGAGAGGACCACGAGCATCGTGCGGAACCAGTGCGAGGTCAGATCGCGGAACGCCTTGCGGTAGCGGGGAGCGACAGGGCGCATCGGATCAGCCCGTGTGTCGCTCGCGGTGGATGCGCTCCTCGACGATCTCGCCGTCGGCCACGTGGAGCGCCCTTCGCACGCGTGAGGCGAGGTCGTTGTCGTGCGTCACCATGATGATCGTCTTGTGCTGCTCCACCAGCCGCTCGAAGAGATGGAAGACGGCCTCGGCTGTCTTCGAGTCCAGATTGCCGGTGGGCTCGTCGGCGGCCAGGATCGGCGGGTCGTTCGCGAGCGCGCGGGCGATGGCCGCCCGCTGCTGCTGCCCGCCCGAGAGCGCCGCTGGCAGCTTGTGCGCCTGATCGGCGAGTTCGACTTGCTCGAGCAGGTCCATCGCCCGCGGAATACGCTCCCGTAGCGGATAGGCCGAGCAGAAGTCCATCGGCAGGAGCACGTTCTCGAGGATGGTGAGTGTGGGCAGCAGCTGAAAGAACTGGAAGACCACGCCCATGTTCCTGCCGCGCCACTTGGCGAGCGCGTTCTCGCCGAGCTTGTGGACCGGCGTGTCGCCGATCATCACCTCACCGGAGGTGGGGTGGTCGATGCCGGTGATCATGTTGATGAGCGTGGTCTTGCCGCTGCCCGACTTGCCGATGAGCCCGACGAACTCACCCGAGTAGACGTCGAGATCGATGCCTTTGAGCGCGGTGAACGGCACCTCGCCGGTGTCGTAGACCTTCACCAACTCCCGCAGCCTCAGGAGCGGCAGATCCGATGGCGTTGCCGTCACGTGCGTCACCTCCAGCTGCGAAGATGGACCCCATGGTCCATGCCCGCCATGATACTTATGCCCAGACGATGAGAGCGTCGTCCAAAGTGCCTACGCCTGCCGCCCGCCGCGATGCGATACTGAGAGGCGGGAACGGAGCCGCACAAGTGGAGCCTTTGGTGCCAGACTCACCATGGTGGAAGACCGCTGTGATCTACCAGATCGCCGTGCCGAGCTTCGCGGACAGCGACGGAGACGGCCGCGGCGATCTTCGCGGCATCATCGGCAAGCTCGACTACCTGAACGACGGCACCGATGGCTCCCTCGGCGTGGACGCCATCTGGCTGACGCCGATCAACACCTCCCCGCTTCGCGACTTCGGCTACGACGTCATCGACTATCGCGCGATCGATCCGCGATTCGGGACGATGGACGACTTCGAGGAGTTGTTGGGGGCGTGTCACCGGCGCGGCATGCGGGTGCTGATGGACCTGGTGCTCAACCACACCTCCGACGAGCACCCCTGGTTCGTCGAGTCGCGCTCGTCGCGGGACGACCCTCGCCGGGACTGGTACGTCTGGCGCGACGGACGGGCACCGGGCAAGCCGCCGAACGACTGGCTCGCCGTGGTGGAGGGCAGCGCCTGGGCGTTCGACGAGCGCAGCGGCCAGTACTACTACCACGCGTTCCTGCCCTTCCAGCCCGATCTCAACTGGCACAACCCCGCAGTGCGCCGGGAGATGCTCGACGTGGCCTCGTACTGGCTCGCCAAGGGCGTGGACGGCTTCCGCCTCGACCTCATCAACTTCCTGTACGAAGACCCGCAACTGCGCGACAACCCCCTCCGCTTCGGCATCCGGCCGTACCTCGCCCAGCGACACCTCCACGACTTCTCGCAGCCCGAGAGCCTGGAGGTCGCGCGCGACCTGCGCGCGTTGGCCGACGGGTTCGCCGAACGTGCCCTCATGGGAGAGGTCTGCACGGACACACCGGAGGACTGCGTCGCGTACCTCGGCGACGGCACCGACCGGCTGCACCTCTCCTTCTATCTCGACTTCATCCGACAGCGCTGGAGCGCCTCAGGCTTCCGCGGATCCGTCGGCTGGCTCGAGGATCATCTGCCCGCCGAGGGCTGGCCCTGCTACTACCTCGACAACCATGACCTGCAGCGCAGCTTCACACGTCTGGGGGCGAAGGGAGCCGGGGAGGCTCGCGCCCGCGTGGCTGCGGCGATGCTCCTCACGCTGCGTGGCACGCCGATCGTCTACTACGGGCAGGAGACCGGCATGGCGCAGAGTCGCGTCCCGCGCCAGGCGATGGACGACCCCGTCGGTATCAAGTTCTGGCCGTTGCGCGTCGGCCGTGACGGCTCGCGAACGCCGATGCAGTGGAGCGCCGGGCCGAACGCCGGCTTCACAACCGGTACGCCATGGCTCCCCGTCGACCGCACGTACGTGACCCGCAACGTGGCGGCCGAGAGTGCGGATCCGGGCTCACTCCTGTCGTGGTACCGCCGCCTCATCCACCTGCGCCGACACACGCGCGCGCTCCGGGAGGGCTCCTATCGCGCGGTCGGCGGGGCTCCTTCGCCTGTGTTCGCCTATCTGCGCGAGGCTGGCGACGAGCAGGTGGCGGTGCTGCTCAACTTCGCCGCGCGATCCGCGACGGTGGTCCTTCCCGACCACGGCGGCTCCGGATGGCGGTGTCTGCTCTCCACACACACCGCCGAAGAAGCCTGCCTCGGAGGGCACGTCGTGCTGCAGCCGTATGAGGCTATGCTGCTCGAGGCCGTGTGAAGCAGCCGTGCCTCAGCACCCATAGCCCCGGTCGCACATGCGGCGGCCTTGGCCATCTGGCATAGTGGGTAGTATCTGCTCATAAGGAGATGCGATGCTGAAGGCCCATATGGATCTCACGCGCAACGATGTGCCACTCGCCACGCTCACGTGGCATGCGCTCGACGAGAACGGGAAGATGCTCGACATCGGCTTCGAGTTCACCGACGCCATGGACGAGGAGACGAAGCAGCGCGTGCTGGAGGTGTGCGCCAGACCGCTCACTGTCCCCTCGGGGAAGGCGTTCCCCGGCTCGAGCAAGCACTTCGAGGCTCTGCCAAAGCACCTCGAGCGGCTCGGCTGCCGGGTCCGCAGCTACTACTGACGCACGCCGGTCGGCACGAACGCCCACACACTGACAGGGAGAAGCATCATGCCAGACGAGAAGATCGCGATCCTGGTCGACTCCTGCACCGACGTGCCGAAGGAGTACCGCGATCGGTACCAGATGTACGTGATCCCGCTGATGATCATCTACAAGGACGCCCAGTATCACGACGGGGTCGACATCCAGCCCGAGGAGGTCTTCGCCCGCTTCTCGGAGGAGATACCCTCAACCTCGCTGCCGAGTCCGGCGGAGGTGGGCGGAGTCTTCAAGCAGATCAAGGCCGACGGCTACGACAAGGTCATCGCTGTGCTGATCTCGAGCGGCCTGAGCGGCACCTACGAGATGGTCAGCGGCTTCGGCCCGTCGCCCGAGGGCCTCGATGTCCACTACGTCGACACAAAGAACATCGGCATCGGCAGCGGCTTCTCGGCCATACGCGCGGGTGAGCTGATCGAACAAGGGCTCCCCTTCGGCGAGGTATGCAGCGGCGTCGAGGAAGCTGCGCAATCCACGAAGCTGTATTTCTGCGTGTCGACGCTCGAGTACCTCGTGAAGGGCGGACGCATCGGCCTCGTCGCCGGGATGCTGGGCTCGATACTCAATCTCAAGCCGGTCATCTCCTGCAACGAGGACGGCATCTACTACACCGTCGCGAAGGCACGCGGGCGGAGGAAGTCACTCAAGCTCGCGCTCGATACCGCGCTGGCGTTCGCCGAGGGCGCCACCCGCTACAACATCACGGTGATGCACGGGGACGCCAAAGCCGAGGCCGACGAGCTGCTCGCCGAGGTGAAGGCGCACCTGCCGGGATTCGGTTACGCCGTCGAGGGCCAGATCACGCCCGCGCTGGTCGTCCACACAGGCCCGGGACTCATCGGCATCGGTGTGCAGCGCCTCGACTAGCCGGGCGCGTGGTGCTCTGATGCGCCACTCCGGTGCTATACTCGGCGGCATGTTTTCCCGAAGGACAGTGGCGCTCGCCGTCGCCATCGCGCTCGCGACGGGTCTTCTCGGACTCCGTGCGGTACCTGCGGTGGCCGTATCTCCGTCCGACCAGATGGCGGCGGATCGTGCAGAGCTCGAAGATGCGGTCGCCGAGTATGAAGCGGCGCAGTCCGCGGCAGCCGAGATCGACGCCCGGATCGCCGCGGCCAACGCCGATCTCGACCTGGCCACAGCCGCCGAGGCCCGATGCCAGGAGCAGCTGCGAGCGCGCGTGGTCTCCATGTACCGCAGTGGCGATGCTGACGCGCTCTCGATCCTGCTCACGTCGGATACGATCCAGGACCTCGTTGCGCGGATGGACCTGCTCGAGCGGGTCTCCCGGCAGACCGCGGAGAACCTGGAGGACCTCGGGGACGCTCGCGCACGCGCGACTGCGGCCGCCGAAGAACTGCTCCCCCTCCAGTCCGAGCAGGCTCGCGCGCTCGACGAGTTGGCGGCGAAGGTCGCTACCGCGCGTGCCGAGTTCGCCGCGAGCGAGGCGGCACTGCGCGAATACGAGGCGCGAGTGGCAGCGGCAGCCGCGGCTGCAGCCGCGGCTGCGAGGGCCAGGGCGAAGCCTGTGGCCGGGAACCCTTCACAGGATCTCGCGGGGACGGGCAACTGGCAGGTGGGCGTGGCCTCGCACTACGGCATCAACTTCACGGGCCGTGGTGCGAACGGCGAGCCGATCGGCCCCTATACGATGATGGTCGCCCATAAGACGCTGCCGTTCGGCACGCTCATCGAGTTCGAATACAACGGCAAGCGCGCGGTGGCGAAGGTCGCCGATCGCGGGCCGTACACGCCGGGCCGCGATTTCGACCTCGGCCCGGGGGTCGTGAGGGTCCTCGGCTTCGATGGCGTGCACCAGGTCCGGTACCGCATCATCTCGCAGTAGCATCCGTGAACTGCCCCACCATCAAGAACCGGCTCAACCGCATGGCCGCCCGTCTCCAGCTCGTGCAGATCGAGATCGGGCCGGCAGCAGAGCCCAGCGACGAGGTACTCGACGTGCTTGATCGCGGCGAGATCACGGCACTCGAAGCTGCGGAAGGCTGCGGCGATGAGCACCTATCTGCCGCCGTGGGTCGTGGCCGTACGCGTCAACAAGCCGCACCGGACTGAAGCTCACGTTATGGCCGGCGGTGCTCGGGATGATCATCTGGCCCTACTACCCCGGCGTCGCGGTGCGGTAGCCAGCACACGTCGAGCGGAACACTCCAGGCTGTCCGGAACGACTCCGGGCAGCCTGTTTCGCACTAGCGCTTTTCTACACGACGCTTGATGAGCGCGACCCAGGCACCGTCTCGACGCTGGCTCGTCTCGAAGTCGAACCGTCCGCGTGACTCAGGGCGCAGATCGAGCTGGTAGCACAGGCTCGACAGATCGTGATCGCACAGGACGACGATGTCATCGGGGCTACCCACGTCTAGCACCCGGTCTACCACCGCGAAGACGTATGCGTTTCGCGTCTTCGCCGCAGCGGCGCGAAGATCCACAACGACCTGGCTGTTCGGTGCGCTCATGTGACTCCCTCATCGCGAGCTCGCTAGAGTATCTTCCCCCGCGGCCGCGCGACAGGCAGTGATGCCACTCACAAACGTTCTGGCACGCGATGTGCTACCTATCACGACATATAGCGATATATCGCTCCCCAGAGTGAGAGGACCTCTCATGAACGCTCCCCACCACAGCGCCGAACCCTGCGGTCACGGCAACCACGGCGACTCAGGCCGGTCCGGCTTCAAGCACCCCTTCGGCCTGACCGGTCATCCGCACGGCTTCGGCGGCCCCGGCGGCCAGCGCGTGCGCCGCGGCGATGTTCGCACCGCCATCCTTCGCCTGCTTGTCGAACAGCCCATGCACGGCTATCAGATCATCCAGGAGCTCTCCTCGCGCAGCGACGGCGCATGGACGCCGAGCGCAGGCTCGGTCTACCCCACGCTCCAGCAGCTTGCCGACGAGGGTCTGGTCAGCGCGGACGAGAGCGCGGGCAAGAAGGTCTTCAGCCTCACCGAATCCGGCGTGGCCGCGGCAGCCGCTTGCGCCGATGAGCCCGCTCCGTGGGAAGCGGCCGCACAGGGCAACTCCGACTCGGCGGACTTCCGCGAGGCAGCAGCCAAGCTCATGCAGGCCGGCTTCCAGATCGGCAAGGGCGGTACGGCGGCACAGGTCGCAGCTGCGGTCGAGGTGCTGAACGACGCCCGAAAGAAGCTCTACGCCATCCTCGCCGAAGGCTAGCACCGCCTCTCCCCAACCGGCCCACCAGCGGGCCTGACCACACGGAGGACGCATGCAGGCGTCACAACTACGCGCGCGGTACTGGCGCATCGTGTTCTTCTTCGCCCGGGTGACCCTCGGCGTCATGTTCTGGGACATCTTCCTGCGCCGCATCGGCCTGGGCGGATGGGCCGCGCGCACGCGCGCCGAGCGCAACCGCGCCGCGGCCGTGCGCTTCCGGGTGCTTGCCGCAGGCATGGGCGGCCTGATGATCAAGGTGGGCCAGTTCCTGTCGGCACGCCTCGACGTACTGCCGCCCGAGATCACCGGCGAGCTGGCCGGACTCCAAGACGAGGTGCCCGCCGAGACATTCCCTGTGATCCGTGCCGAGGCCGAGGCCGATCTCGCGCTGACTCTATCGGAGCACTACGCATGGTTCGACGAGGAGCCGCTCGCCGCGGCGTCACTCGGGCAGGTGCACCGCGCGAGACTGCGCGAGGCCGACGCCGCCGAGCTAGGCTTCACCGATGTGGTCGTGAAGATCCAGCGGCCGCACATCGAGCAGATCGTGGAGGTGGATCTCGCCGCGTTGCGCCGCGTGGGCGGATGGCTGCAGCGCTACAAGCCCGTGAGCGACCGCGCTGACGTGCACGCGCTCGTGGAGGAGTTCGCCGCCACCACGCGCGCCGAGATCGACTACCTCGCCGAGGCGAGCAACGCCGAGGCGTTCGCCGCCAACTTCGCCAGCAACCCGTACGTCCACGTACCCAGAGTGGCCTGGGAGCTCACCACAAGGCGGGTCCTCACGCTCGAGGATGTCACCGCCATCAAGCTCGGCGACCACGAGGCCATCACCGGCGCTGGCATCGACCGCGCACAGGTGGCCGAGGTACTGGTGAGCACCTACATGCAGCAGATCTTCGAGGACGGCTTCTTCCACGCAGATCCGCACCCCGGCAACCTGTTCGTCACGCCGGGGCAGGACACCGGCGAGCACGGTCGCCGCTCCTGGAAGCTGACGTTCGTCGACTTCGGCATGATGGGACGCGTGCCGGACAACCTGCGGGCAGGCCTGCGTGAGGCCATCGTGGCCGTCGGCACACAGGACGGCGCACGGCTGGTCCGGAGCTTCAGGACGCTCGACGTGCTGCTTCCGAGCGCCGACACAAGGCTGATCGAGATGGCGAGCATGCAGGTGTTCGACCGCTTCGGTGGCATGAGTATGAGCGACCTACGACAGATCGATCATGCCGAGATGATGAGCTTCGGGCTGCAGTTCCGCGAGCTGATGCTGAACATGCCCTTCCAACTGCCCGAGAACCTGTTGCTGCTCGGGCGCTCGATCGCGATACTGTCGGGGATGTGCGCCGGGCTCGATCCGCAATTCAATCTGTGGGGCTCGATAGCACCGTACGCATCCACACTCATCTCCGATGAGGGCGGCTCGACATTTCAGACCATCGTCGGCGAGGGCACCAAGATCTTGCAGACGGCTATCGGTCTTCCTGCGCGTGCAGACCGTGTGCTCACGCTCGTGGAGCGCGGCGAGCTCAACGTGCAGACACCGCTCCTCGATCTGCGACTGCGCCGCGTGGAGCGATCGGTGAACCGGGTGACGGGCGGACTGGTGTTCGCCGGTGCGCTCGTGGCGGGCGCGATCGTCTACGGTACCGATCCCGGGTTCGGCGGGATACTCATGGGCGCGTCACTCATGCCGCTGCTGTGGGTGCTGTTCGCGAGTCGGGCCCGTCACCCCGGGATGCGGTAGGGCGAGGCGTCGGCGCTACCCTGCCGCAGCCGCTACCGGGAGCTCCCCGCTCGCCTCTCCGGCGGACTCGGCGATGCCCGGAAACGCGCGCAACACCATGTCCACCAGTTCATCAGTCGGGCGCGCAAGGGCGTCGGTCGCCGGGATGCCCAACTCGAGCTCGTAAAGGACGATGGCCGCCGTGATCTCGGCATCGGTCAT
>WOYI010806529.1_pt1 | contig 28797 bp, 30 predicted proteins | sample 6423411 | NCBI WGS metagenome assembly WOYI01 (sample SAMN13441803, study PRJNA592873) | oil field metagenome | biome: oil field; feature: oil-well bore; material: oil-contaminated soil; isolation source: oil-contaminated soil from oil-well borehole | place: Germany: Wietze | collected 2016-10-18 ...
CTAGGCGCGGCGTCAGACGCCGGCTCAGCCGAATCGGGGCTGCAATGGTCTTGCTGTGAGCGACGCGCGATCCGCCCTCACTGGGGAGGAGGACCGGGTGCGCGGTGTCAGTCGTCGGCGAGTCCGGCATCGAGCCGATCGTCGACGGATGCCGCGGCCTCGGCGCCCTCGAGCGCGGCGCCCTCGATCTCGCTGCCCTCGATCTCGGTGCGCTTGCGCGGTGTGACCGCGCCGCCGACCCTGCGTCCTGCCGAGCCGACCGCCGACACGCCGCGTGTGACGCCTCCGGCGATTGCTCCGCCGGCCCGCCGGATGCCGCGGGTGGCGGCGTGTTCGAGGCGGAGGGTGTCAGGGCGAGGCTCGAGGTCGGCCGGCAGGTCGATCGGCGGCAGTCCGAACGCGCGTCGGGAGCCGACGAGCACCCGGCGACCGAGGATGTGGTTGCCCGCGCCGCCGACTGCCGCGCCGATGCCGAACGGCAGCGCCTTGCCGATGAACGATGCACCGCCGCGACCGGCGAACGACCGGATGAAGCTGTTCTTGAGCCGGTCCACGAGCGGGCCGATCGCCGCGCGGGGGATGCTCTTGGTGACCAGCTCGCCCCAGTAGCGATCGCGCGTCACCCCCTTGCCCGCAGCCTGGCTCGCCAGCTGCGAGACGAGATCGACTCCCTCCTTGCCCAGCATCATCGTGAGCACGAGCGCGCGGGCACGTTCGGGATCGGAGACCGGAATGCCGTGGACCTCGGCGACGGACTGGGCGAACAGCGTGGTGGCCTCGAGGAATCCGACGGTTTCGGCACCGCTGAGCGCGAGCGTCACCCCGGTGCCGATGCCCGGAACGACCGCCGTCGCTCCGACGGATGCACCGCCGGTGGTCACGGCGGCGAGGTAGCGCCGCTCGAGGATGCGCACGATCTCGACGGTGGTGGCGTTCGGGTTGCGCAGGCGAATGCTGCGCAGGTGCGAAACGACGACCGGCCGCTGGATGGCGAGGACCCGATCGAGCATGCGCACGAACATCGGATGCTCGTCCGAACCGGCCGGCGCAAGCCCTCCCGTCCACGGAGCGTCATCGGGGAGGGAGTGGATGCGGTGCACCTTGTCGGCCATAACGGCCCGATCCTATGCGCGCGCACTGAGCGAATGCTGGGCTCTGCGCACCTCTGGCGGTGTGCAGCCGAGCAGAATCAGACGAAGCGGTTCGCCCGCTCGAGGTCTTCGGCGAAGTCGACCTCGACCGCGTACAGATCCGAGATGTCGAGCGGATGCAGCAGCACCGCGTCGTGTTCGATCGCCAGCTCGAGGCCGCGCTCGAAGTAGTCCTGGTCGTCAACGCGCGAAAGCTGGCGGATGAACGCCTTCTTGTCTGCCCTCGAGATGTAGTTGATGCCGACGGCCTCGCCCATCCCGCCCTTCACGGTCTTGGACAGCCGCCGGATGAAACCATCGGCGGTCACGGTGTATTTGACTTCTTCGTCGCTCACCTTGGAGGTGTTGACGGTCACGAACGACTGCTCCCGCTCGATCAGCTCGATCGCCCGGCCCAGCACCATCGGGTCGAACACGACGTCGCCGTTCATCCAGAGCACGCCGCCCTTGCCGCTCTTGGTCAGGGCGCGCAGCAGGCTCTTGGAGGTGTTCGTCTGGTCGTAGCGGTCGTTGTAGACGTAATCGACCTGCGGGAAGGCCTCCACGATCGTCTCGGCCTTGTACCCGACGACCGTGATGATGCGGGCATCCGTGCCGAAAGCGGCACGGATGTTGTCGTGCTGCTGCTGCATGATGCTGCGGCCGTCGCTGAGCTCGGTCAGCGGCTTGGGCAGGCTACGACCCAGCCGCGAGCCCATTCCGGCTGCGAGAATCACGGTCTGAAGGGTCAAAGTCTGCTCCTGAGATGAGTGCTGTCACTGTCGGTTCACCGACTCGACACCCCCTCGTGCCGAATCCAGGGTAGCGATGGCGCCTGTGAAGGGGCATAATGTCGGGCCGTCGTTGCCGATTTGTGACATGACGCGGTCGCTGTCAACCCATGACGAGCATTGCCGGACCCGCGGACAGGCTTGGTAGGTTGTGTCCGTGACAGCCTCGCTGCCCATGCCACAGGACGCACACTCGGATGACCCGGATGGCGACCGTGGCGGTGCGCGCGGTTCGGAAGGCGCGGTGCTGTCCCTGCCTCCCAAGCCGGAGACCCCCGCCGAGCTCGCCGCCCAGCAGAAGCCCAGTGCGAATCCCGCAGTCAAAGCGCCGGTGAAGCGACCGCCCGGCAAGACGCCGCGAAAGGAGGTCGCAGCCGATCCCGGAGCACCTCCGCCCCTGCCTGCCGACCTCGTCATCCCACCGAAACCGCCGTTGCCGCCGATCGAGCAGACGCAGCCCCCCGAACCGGAGCCCGAGCCCGAGCCGGAGCCCGAGCCCGAGCCGGAGCCCGAGCCGGAGCCTGAACCGGAGCCCGAGCCCGAGCCCGAGGTCGCCGAGCTTCCTGCCGAGGTCTCTGAACCGCCGACCGACTTCGCCGAGCCCGAGGTCGCCGAGCTTCCTGCCGAGGTCTCTGAACCGCCGACCGACTTCGCCGAGCCCGAGGTCAAGCGTGACTTCGAACCAGCCGCCGTCGTCGTGCCGGAAACGCCGGCCGCGGCATCCATCGACACCGCCGCCGTCGCGCTGGGCGTCAAGGGCGTGACCAAGTCTTTCGGTGAGACGCGAGCCGTCGACGGCATCGATCTGACCGTCCCCGCCGGCATCTTCTACGGCCTCGTCGGACCGAACGGCGCCGGCAAGACCACAACCCTGTCGATGATCGCCGGTCTGCTTCGGCCCGATCGCGGCTCGATCAGCGTGAACGGCGTGGACGCGGCATCCGACCCGCTCGGCGCGAAGCGGCAGATGGGCGTGCTCCCCGACCGCTTGCGCACCTTCGATCGCCTTACCGGCCGGCAGCTGCTGCATTACTACGGCTTGCTGCGCGGCCTCCCGCCGGCTGTCGTGGAGAGTCGCGCCACCGATCTGGCCCGCGCCTTCGACCTGTCTGACTCGCTCGGCCGAGTCGTCTCGGACTATTCCGCCGGCATGGTGAAGAAGGTCATGCTTGCTGGTGCGCTGATCCACTCGCCGAGGCTTCTCGTGCTCGACGAGCCCTTCGAGTCGGTCGACCCGGTCTCGAGCGCGATCATCCTCGACATCCTCAAGACGTACGTCGCGCACGGCGGCACGGTCATCCTCTCCAGTCACGGCATGGACCTCGTGGAGCGCGTCTGCTCGCGGGTCGCCGTGATCGTCGCCGGCCAGGTGCTGGCCGAGGGCACCATCGACGAGGTGCGCGGCGAGCTCACGCTCGAGCAGCGCTTCATCGAACTCGCGGGCGGGCTGAGCGACGTGGAGGGCCTCGAGTGGCTGCACACGTTCTCCGACTGAGGATCGCCCTGCTGCTGGGTGCTCTCCGCGGCGATGCCGCGCATGTGCGGCGGACGGTGGTGGGCTTGCTCGTACTCGCAGCCGCCACGGCTGTCGCCTGCTGGGCGCTGCTGACACTGCGGGATGCCGCCGCGCCGGTTGTGCTGGCCGTCATCGTGCTCGGCGGCTCCGCCGTGACGCTCGGGTTCGCGCTCGCCCCGCTGATCGCAGGGGCGACTGACCCGCTCGACCCGCGCCGCTTCATGGTCCTCGGTCTTCCGAGCGGACGGCTCGCCGCGGTGCTGGCGGTCGCGGGCTTGCTCAGCGTTCCCACGTTCGCGCTGATCGCGGTCGCCGTGTGCGCGGCGATCGTGTGGGCAGAGCATGGCGTGCCCTGGGCGGCCGGTGCGTTCGGCGTGGTGCTGGGCGTCGCGACCTGCGTGCTGCTCGCACGTGTGTGCATGGCACTCACGGCCCTGTTTCTGCGCGAGCGTCGTTCGCGCGAACTGTCCGGCCTGTTCGCGCTCGGGGTCCTGGTGGTGGTCGTGCCGGTGGGCGTGTTCTTCGCGTCGCTGGAGTGGCGCGGCCGCGTTCCCACCCAGCTCGGCGAGGCGGTCTCGGTGCTGGGGCTGACGCCGCTCGGCGCGGCATGGGCTTTCCCCGGGCGGATCGCCCAGGGCGGCATGGCGTCCGCGGCGCCCGCGCTGCTGGTCGCCCTCGCGACGTTGATCATGCTCGCGCTGCTGTGGGTCGTGCTCGTGCGCCGGATGCTGTCGAGCACCGAGCGGCCGGTCTCGGTGCGCGATCGCGGCGGTCTGGGCTGGTTCGCAGTGGCCCCCGGAACGCCCAGCGGTGCGGTCGCCGCGCGGAGCCTCGTCTACTGGCTCCGCGACAGCCGGTACCTCGTCAACATCGTGGTCATCCCGATCGCGGCGGCGCTGACCACCGTCCCGCTGCTGATCGCCGGCGTGCCCCCCGAGATCGTCGTGCTGGTGCCCGTGCCGATCGTCGCGGTTTTCCTCGGCTGGCTGCCGCACAACGACGTGGCCTACGACTCGACGGCCGTCTGGATGCACATCGCCAGCGGCCTGCGCGGCGTCTCCGATCGCATCGGCCGACTGGTTCCGGTGCTGCTGATCGGCATCCCGCTCCTGGCCGTGCTGATTCCGGTCGCGATCTCGCTGCACGGCCGGTGGTCGCTGCTGCCGGCGATGGTGGGCGCGTGCGCGGCACTGTTCCTTTGCGGTATGGGTCTGTCGAGCATCTCGTCGGTGGTCGCGCCATATGCCGCCTCGCGGCCCGGCGAGAGTCCGTTCCAGCAGCCGCCGCGCACCGGTGCGGGCGCCGCGATCACCCAGGCCACGGTCATGCTGGGCGCCATCGCGTTGAGCGTACCCTCACTGTGGTGGGGATGGCTCGCGCTGAACGGCGACATCGACGCGGCCACCATGGCGCTGTGGGGCGGCCTCGGCATCGGCGTGTCGGTTCTGATCGTCGGAATCGCCATCGGATCGGCGATGTTCGAGCGCCGCGGCGGCCGGCTGATGGAGTTCGCCGAGTCGATCTGAGCCGCGCATTCCGATCGCCCCTGCCCTGATGGCCCGAGCGCGCGATACACTGGCTGACCATGAGCACCCCTCTCGACAGCCCGGATCAGGGTGGCCCAGACAGTGCGACGCTGACCCTCGACCGGGAACTCGAAGAGCTCATCCGGGAAGAGAATCTCGAACCCGGCGACCACGAGCGCTTCTCCCATTACGTGAAGAAGGAGAAGATCCTCGAGTCGGCAATCACGGGCAAGCCCGTGCGCGCGCTCTGCGGCAAGAAGTGGACGCCCGGGCGCGACCCCGAGAAGTTTCCGGTCTGCCCGACATGCAAAGAGATCTACGAGTCGCTCGTCGGCTGAGTGCCTGAGATCACCGCTCGGCGTCGACGTAGACGGTCGGGATCGCCGGATCCGACCGGCTGAGCGCCAGCCCGCGCACCGGCAGCTCCCCGCGAACCCGGGCGTGGTGCTCGCGCGCGGCCTCTACCCCGGCGTGACCCAGGTAGGCGGCATCCGCTTCTCCGCCTGAGACCAGCGGCACCTGCAGCGGCCGCGCGTTCGCGTGCTCTTCAGGTGTGTCGACCTGCTCGAAGCCGTCCGAAACAGTGATCAGCTCGCTCGTGGCCTTGCCGTGCTCGAGCGTGCGGAACGCCGCCTTGCGACCGCCCTTCGAGGCTTTGTCGATCGAGGCCTTCGCAACGCCCACCCACGAGCCGTCAGCCGCCTGTCGGGCGACGAGTTTGTAGACCATGCCCGCCGTGGGGGTTCCCGACCCGGTGACCACGGACGTGCCGACGCCGTAGGAATCGACGGGGGATGCCGCCAGTGCCGCGATCGCGTACTCGTCCAGGTCGCTGGTCACAGTGATCTTCGTCGCGGCAGCGCCGAGCTCATCCAGCTGGGCCCGCACTTCGGCCGCGACGGTCGTCAGGTCGCCAGAGTCGATGCGGACCCCGCCGAGGTCGGTGCCGGCGACCCTGATGGCGAGTTCCACCCCGCGGCGCGTGTCGTAGGTGTCGACGAGCAGGGTGGTCCCGGTTCCGAGCGCCTCGACCTGCGAGCGGAACGCGTCTTCTTCGGTGTCGTGCAGCAGCGTCCACGCGTGCGCCGCCGTTCCCATCGTCGGGATGCCCCAGCGCCGCCCGGCCTCCAGGTTGCTGGTCGCGCCGAAGCCGGTGATGTAGGCGGCACGGGCGGCGGCGACCGCCGATTCCTCGCCAGCGCGCCGCGAACCCATCTCGGCCACCGGGCGCTCGCCCGCCGCGATGCACATCCGAGCGGCTGCGGTCGCGACGGCCGAGTCGTGGTTCAGCACGCTCAGCGCCAGTGTCTCGAGCACGACCGCCTCCGCGAATGTGCCCTCGACCGTGAGGATCGGGGAGCCGGGGAAGTACAGCTCGCCCTCGCGGTACCCCGTGATCGAGCCGCTGAACCGGTAGCCGGCGAGGAAGTCCAGGGTGGCGGCATCCACCACCCGGTCATCGCGCAGGTACTTCAGCTCGTCGTCGCCGAAGCGGAAGTCCGCGATCAAGGAGAGCAGTCGTCCGGTACCGGCCACGACTCCGAAGCGGCGGCCGCCATGGAGGCGCCGTCCGAACAGCTCGAAGACGCACCGCCGGTGCGCGGTACCATCGCGCAGCGCGGCCTCGAGCATGGTCAGCTCGTAGCGGTCGGTGTGCAGGGCGGTGCTGCGCGTGCTCATGTGGTCAGCCTAGGTCGGGCGCGATCGGGACTCGGGCAACCCGCGCGGATGCCCCGGGTAGGCTGGACCATCGTGAATGACGCGCCGATCGGCATCTTCGACTCCGGGGTCGGCGGGCTCACCGTCGCCCGGGCGATCTCGGCGCAGCTGCCGCGCGAATCGCTGCTGTACATCGGCGACACCGCCCGCTCACCTTACGGTCCGAAGCCGATCGCCGATGTACGCCGCTATTCGCTCGAGATCCTCGACACGCTCGTCGGGCAGGGCGTGAAGATGCTCGTGATCGCCTGCAACACCGCATCGGCTGCGATGTTGCGCGATGCGCGCGAGCGCTACGACGTGCCGGTCGTCGAAGTCATCGGCCCCGCCGTGCGCACTGCGATCTCGACCACCCGCAACGGCCGGATCGGCGTGATCGGCACCGCCGGCACGATCGGCTCGGGCGCCTACCAGGACCTGCTCGAGGTCAACGCGAAGCTCACCGTCTTCGCTGAGGCGTGCCCGCGGTTCGTCGAGTTCGTCGAGGCGGGCGTCACCGACTCGCCCGAGGTGCTCGCCGTCGCCGAGGAGTACCTCTCGCCGCTGCGTCACGCCGGTGTCGACACGCTTGTGCTCGGCTGCACGCACTACCCGTTCCTCGAGGGCGCGATCAGCTATGTCATGGGTTCCCAGGTGTCGCTCGTCTCGAGCGACACCGAGACCGCGAAGGACGTATACCGCCAGCTGGTGAGCCGCGACCTCCTCGCCGGGCCGGATGCCGCACCACGCCATGTCTACGAGGCCACCGGTGCGTCCGCCGACGATTTCCTCCGCCTCGCCCACCGCCTGATGGGCCGGGAGGTCACCGAAGTCCAGCTCGTTCAGACCGGCGCGATCGACCTCCCCACGCCTCGCTGAGGCACCCGTCCCATCCCGAGGAGCCCCATGACAGACATCACCCCCGCCACCGTCCGCAAGGACGGCCGCTCGGCCGACCAGATACGCCCCATCACGATCGAGCGCGGCTGGAGCAGCCACGCCGAGGGCTCGGCGCTCATCTCGTTCGGCGACACGAAGGTGCTGTGCACCGCGTCGTTCACGAACGGCGTACCGCGCTGGCTGGCCGGCAAAGGAAAGGGCTGGGTCACGGCGGAGTACGCGATGCTGCCCCGGGCGACGAACAGCCGAAACGACAGGGAGAGCGTCAAGGGCAGGATCGGAGGTCGCACGCACGAGATCTCCCGGCTCATCGGTCGCGCGCTGCGTGCGGTCGTCGATACCAAGGCGCTGGGCGAGAATACGATCGTGATCGACTGCGACGTGCTGCAGGCAGATGGCGGCACGCGCACCGCCGCGATCACCGGCGCTTATGTCGCCCTCGCGGATGCGATCGAGTGGGGTCGCGCCAAGAAGTTCATCGCGCAGCGGTCCACTCCGCTGATCGACTCGGTCTCGGCGGTGTCGGTGGGCATCATCGACGGCGAGCCGATGCTCGATCTCGCTTACGTAGAGGACGTGCGCGCCGAGACCGACATGAACGTCGTCGTCACCGGGCGCGGCCTGTTCGTCGAGGTGCAGGGCACCGCCGAGGGCGCCCCGTTCGACAAGCGCGAGCTCGATGCGCTGCTCGAGCTCGGTGTCGGCGGATGCGCGGACCTTCGCGACCTGCAGGCCGTTGCGCTCGCGGGGCAGTAGCGGATGCCGCATTCCTCGTCATTCGTCGGCCATCGACGCGTCGTCTTGGCAACCCATAACGCGCACAAGGTCGAGGAGTTCCAGGCCATCGTCGCCGCCACCCGGCCCGACCTCGAGGTGATCGGCTACGACGGACCCGAGCCCGTCGAAGACGGCGTGACCTTCGCCGAGAACGCGCTCATCAAGGCCCGCGCCGCCGCTGCGCACACCGGACTGCCGGCGCTTGCCGACGACTCCGGCATCTGCGTCGACGTGCTGGGCGGGTCGCCGGGCGTGTTCTCCGCGTACTGGGCAGGACATGCGAAGGATGCCGCCGCCAATCTGACGCTGCTGCTCGATCAGCTCGCCGATGTCGCTGATCCTCACCGCACGGCGTCTTTCGTCTCCACGATCGCGCTCGTCGTGCCGGATACCGCGTCCGAGCATGTCGTGGAGGGTCGCTGGCACGGTCGGCTCGCCGCCGCGGCATCGGGCGGGGGCGGGTTCGGCTACGATCCGATCTTCATCCCGGACGGTCAGCCCGACGGCGCGGAGCGCACCGTCGGGGAGTGGTCGGCCGAGGAGAAGAACGCAGCGTCGCACCGCTCGCGCGCCTTCGCGGCGCTGACTCCACTGCTCGCGCTGATCTGACCGGTGAGAACGTCTCACGGGCCTCGAGCAGCCGTGAAGAGGCGCGTCGAGACACCTGACTAGCCGAAACCGCGCGCCTGGCCGCGGGCGGTCGTAGCCTGAAGACATGCACGACCACCCGCCCGGCATCCGCGGCACCGGCAATCGCCGGCTGCTGGGGATCTCGCTCGCGATCACGTCCGTCGTGATGATCGTGCAGATCGTCGGGGCGGTCCTGTCAGGATCGCTCGCGCTGCTGGCCGACGCGGCCCACATGTTCACGGATGCCGCCGCCCTGGTCATCGCGCTGGTGGCGAGCATCGTCGCGGCACGCCCGGCGAACGACCGTCGCACCTTCGGATTCCAGCGCGCCGAGGTGTTCGGCGCCGCCGTGAACGGCGTGATCCTCGTCGCACTGTCGATCTGGGTCGCGATCGAGGGCATCCAGCGGCTTCTCGTTCCGGGCGAGGTCGAGGTCGCAGGCGGGCTCATGCTGGTCGTCGCGATCGTCGGACTCGTCGCCAATGCAGTGGCGATGTGGCTGCTGAGCGCGGCGCAGCGCACCAGCATCAACGTGCGCGGAGCCTACCTCGAGGTGATGGGCGACCTCATCGGCTCGGCCGCCGTCATCGTCGCGGCGATCATCATCATCACGACCGGCTGGGTGCAGGCCGACGCGATCGCCTCGCTGCTGATCGCCGCCATGATCATCCCGCGCGCGATCACCCTGCTGCGCGAGGTGGTCTCGGTGCTCAGCGAGTCCACGCCCACGGGCATGCACGTGACCGAGATCCGCGACCACATCCTCGCGACGCCCGGGGTCGTCGACTGCCACGACGTGCACGTGTGGCAGCTCACCCGCGGCGCGCCGGTCTTCACCGCCCACGTCGTCGTCGACGACACGACGCTGGCCGACGGCGGGGCGGGGCCGATCCTGCAGCGGCTGCAGTCGTGCCTCAGCGAGCACTTCGACGTCGAGCACTCGACGTTCCAGCTCGAGCCCGCCGGGCACGTCGAGAACGACGCGCACGCCTGAGCTCCGGCATCCGTCGAGAAGGATCAGGACTCGCGCGCCACATCGGCGGGGGACTTGTCCGGCCGCAGGCCCCGCCAACGCGAATGTCGCAGGATGCCGCCCGGAGTGAACTCGCCGAACTGGACCTCGCCGACCATCTCGGGGCGCAGCCACTGCACCCCCTGGGCGTCGAGCGCCGGCACCGACAGCAGCGGGTTCTGGTCGGTGTGCAGCGGTTCGAGCGTGCGCACCAGCGTGCGCAGGGCCACGTCGCTGAACCCGGTGCCGACCCGGCCCGCGTACTCGAGTCCGCCGGGGCCGGGGATGCCGAGCAGCAGCGACCCGAACGTCTGGGCGCGTCCGCCCCGGCCGGGCCGGATGCCGGCGAGCACGACCTCCTGGGTGCGGGTGAGCTTGACCTTCAGCCAGGTCTCGGAGCGGTCGCCGCGACGATACGGGGAGGCCGGATCCTTGACCACGACCCCCTCCAGGTCGTACTTCTCGCTGGCAGCCAGGGCACCGTCGACGTCGTCGAAGACGGGCGGCACGACCACGGGGGCGGTAGCGGCAGAGGCGAGCTCCTCGAGGATCTGCCGGCGCTCTCGCAGTGGCCGGCCCGTCACATCGCGCCCGTGCGCTGCGAGCACGTCGAACAGGTAGTACTGCACCGGCGTGCGCGTCGCCTCGCGGGCGATCTCCGCCGGGCGCTGGAGGTTCATCCGCGTCTGCAGCAGCGGAAAGCTCGGCCGTCCGCGCTCGTCGATCGCGACGATCTCGCCGTCCAGGATGGCCGGCTCGGCGCCCAGGCCGACATCGACATCCGTGACGTCCGGGTATGTGGACGTGAAGTCGTTTCCGCTTCGGGCCACCAGGCGCAGCCGGCTGCCGTCCCAGACGCCCACCGCCCGGATGCCGTCCCATTTGGCCTCCGCCCAGACCGGGTCGCCCCACCGGCGTACGGCGAGCTTCGCCCTCTCGGGTGTCGAACTGGTCGAGAGCATCGGCCGCAGGGCGGCGGCGGTCGGCGGCCAGGCAAGGGGCGGATCCGCGGCTGCATCCGCCGGCCCGTCGGCTCGCAAGGCTGCCGTCACCGGCGCGCTGCCGGGCTGCACGCGCCCGTCGATGTCGGTCTTCATCCGGTAGCCGATTTCCGACATCGGGTCGCCGATGGTCTGGACCCGCGCGAGCACCTCCTCGAAGGAGAGCTGGGCGAGATCGGGACGCTCCAACTCGTCCCACGTGCGCGGAGCGGCCACATCGGGGTGAGCTCGGCCGCGCAGCGAGTACGGGGCGATCGTGGTCTTCGCGCCGTTGTTCTGGCTCCAGTCGATCAGCACGCGCCCGCCGCGGATGGCCTTCTTCATGCTGCTGACCACGAGGTCGGGGTGATCGGCCTCGATGGCCTGGGCCAGCTCGTGCGCGATCGCCGAAGCCGCCTCGCTGCTCTGCCCGGCAGGCAGCGCCGCGTACAGCTGCATCCCCTTGCTGCCGCTGGTCACCGGGAACAGATGCAAGCCCATCTGGTCCAGGATCTCGCGGGCCCAGCGCGCGACCTGCGCGCACTCGGCGAGGCCCACACCTGGGCCGGGGTCGAGGTCGAGCACGAGGCGATCGGCATCCCCCCGGGCCCCTTCGGGCGTGAAGCGCCACTGCGGCACGTGCAGCTCGAGGCTTGCGACCTGGGCGAGGTACACCAGCGTCGGCACGTCGTCGATGAGCGGATAGTCCTTCGGACCGCCTGAGTGCGGGATCGGCAGTCGGTGCACCCAGTCGGGTGCACCTCGCTCGAGGTCTTTCGCGAAGAACGACTGCGCGGGATGCTCGTCGGTGCCGACGCCGTCGGGCCAGCGCTTGCGGGTCACCGGGCGACCGGTGACGTGCGGGATCATCGTCGGGCCGATGCGCGTGTAGTAGTCGATCACCTCGCCCTTGGTGGTCCCGGTCTCGGGATAGAGCACCTTGTCGAGGTTCGTGATGCGCAGCCGGCGGCCGCCGATGCTCGCGAACTGCTCGTTCGAAGCCCCTGTGCTCGCTCGACCCGCGGCATCCGCCATGCCTTCATCCTGCCGTCAACGAAACCGGCAGCGCAGCATTCGCCGCCGCACCCACCGGTATGCCACTCCCACGAGCACCACGGCCGTTCCCACGAGCACCGCGACGAGCGGGAGCGTCACGACGAGCATCGTGCAGCCGATCAGCCCCAGAACCTGCAGGGCGCGCGGGTAGCGGCGCGCACGAGGGCCCTGACGCAGGGCCGCCGCATTCGCGATGAAGTAGTAGATCAGCACCCCGAACGACGAGAAGCCGATCGCCGAGCGCAGGTCGACGAACGCGACCGTGACGATGACGATCGCGCCGATCGCGAGTTCGGCACGATGCGGAACGTGCCACCGCGGGTGCACGGCCGAGAGGAACTGCGGCAGGTCGTCTTCGCGCGCCATGGCGAGGGTGGTGCGGCCGATCCCCGCGATGAGGGCGAGAAGGGCGCCGAGGGACGCCGCGGCCGCGCCGACCCGGACGACGGGCTGCGTCCATCCCCACCCCGCGGCGGCCGCCGCGTCCGCGAGTGGTGCGGCTGAGACGGCGGTTGCCGCCGGACCCAGAACGGCGAGCACGGTGACCGCCACGATCGCGTAGACCGCGATCGCCATCGACAGAGCGAGAACGATGGCGCGGGGGATCGTTCGCCGCGGGTCCTTGACCTCCTCGCCCATCGTGGCGATGCGCGCGTAGCCGGCGAAAGCGAAGAACAGCAGGCCGCCCGATTGCAGGATGCCGTACATGCCGCCTTCTGTGAGGCTCGAGGCGCTCCACCCGTCCGGACCAGGCCCGGCTACGGCGCCGGCGGCCACGACAAGGGCAAGCGTCAGCAGCACGAGGACCACGATCACCCGGGTCAGCTGCGCGGTGCGGGTCACCCCGAAGTAGTTGACCGTCACGAGAGCGGCCACCGCGAAGAGCGCGACTGGCCGCTCCCAGCCTGGCGGCGCGGCGTACGCGGCGAATGTGAGCGCCATCGCGGCGCAGCTGGCGAGCTTGCCGATCACGAAGCACCAGCCCGCGACGAAGCCCCACCACGGCCCGAGCTCCGCCCGGCCGTACGCGTAGGTCCCGCCGGAAGTCGGGTGGGCGGCCGCCAGCTGTGCCGACGATGTCGCGTTGCAGAACGCCACGACCGCTGCGATCACGAGTCCGATGAGCAATCCGGTGCCGGCCGCAGCGGCCGCCGGAGCGAAGGCCGAGAACACCCCGGCGCCGATCATGGATCCGAGGCCGATGAAGACGGCGTCGGAGAGGCCGAGGCGCCGCACGAGGGCGGGTGGGGTCGACACACGCCGACTCTACGGCGCGGTGATCGCCGCCGGGAGGATGACAGATGACCGTTCGCACAACGATCCGACTAGCCGCCGCGGCTGTGACAGGTGTTCACTGGTGCGATGAGAGCGATCTGGAAGGGCGCCCTGACGTTCGGCCTCGTCAACGTCCCGGTGAAGGTGTACTCCGCCACCGAGGACCACGATGTTCCGCTGCATCAGGTGCACAACAAGGACGGCGGGCGCATCCGCTACCAGCGGATCTGCGAGATCGACGGCGAGGTCGTGCCGTTCGCCGACATCGACAAGGCGTACGACGACGGTGAGCGCACCGTGGTCCTCACCAAAGCGGACATCGAGTCGCTGCCCGCCGAGAAGAGTCGCGAGATCGATGTCGTTGAGTTCGTGCCGAGCGAGCAGGTCGACCTGCTCACGCTCGACCGTGCCTACTACCTCGAGCCCGACTCCGCATCGCCGAAGGCCTACGTGCTGCTGCGCAAGACGCTCGAGCAGACCGAGCGCACCGCGATCGTGCGGTTCTCGCTGCGCCAGAAGACGCGCTTGGCAGCCCTCCGCGTCCGCGGCGACGTGCTGGTGCTGCAGACGCTGCTCTGGGCCGACGAGGTGCGCGAAGCCGCCTTCCCCGCACTCGATGAGCCGGTGCGCATCTCGGCGAAGGAACTCGAGCTGTCGGCATCCCTCGTCGAGAGCTTCGCCGCGGACTTCGATCCGTCGGAGTTCTCGGACCAGTACCAGGACGAGTTGCGCACACTCATCGAGGCGAAGCTCGAGCAGGGCGATGCGCTCGATACGTCCGAGACCTTCGGCGAGCACCAGGAGGAGGTCAAGGGCGGCGAGGTCATCGACCTGATGGAAGCGCTGCGTGCCAGCGTCGAGCGCAGTCGCGCCGCGCGCTCGCGCGGGCCGGCGGATGCCGCGGCCGATGAAACGGACAACACGGGGTCGAAGGAGCCCGCTGCGAAGAAGGCTCCTGCGAAGAAGGCTCCCGCGAAGAAGTCGAAGGCTTCTTAGCCCTTCGGACCGCTGTCGGGGTGGGCGGGACCGCGCTCGAAGACCTCGGGGTCCAGGACCAGGTGCTGAGCCTCTTCGTCGTCGACTACGACGTCCTCGCCGGCCGCGGCCGCTTTGCTGGCCTTGCGGCGCTCGCTGAAGTAGTGCCAGAGCGTGACGAGCGCTGTGCCGCCGACGGCGATCAGCAGGATGATGTCGATGTATTGGGTCACGAGGTCAGCAACCCACGGGATGAAACCGATGATGTAGCCGAGCATCACGAGCCCGAAGCCCCACATCATGGCGCCGATGAAGTTGTAGAGCGTGTACCTGCGCCACGGCATGTGCCCGACGCCCGCCGCCACCGGCGCGAAGGTGCGCACGATCGGCACGAAACGCGCCAGGATGATCGTGAGGCCGCCGAAGCGCTCGAAGAACGCGTTCGTGCGCTCGACATTCTTGACGCTGAACAGTCCGGATTCCTTGCGTTCGAAGACCGCAGGGCCACCCTTGTGGCCGATGAAGTAGCCGGCCTCACCGCCGAGGAACGCCGACAGGGCGATCAGGAGCCCGACCACCCAGACGTTCACGCCGAAGATGTTGCTGGTGTTGGTCAGCAGTCCCGAGATGACCAGCAGCGTGTCGCCAGGCAGCAGGAAGCCGACGAGCAGGCCGGTCTCGGCGAAGACGATGAAGCAGACCACCAGCAGTGCCCAGGGACCGGCCACGGCGATGATCGTCTCGGGGTCGAGCCACGGGATGAGGGCGATGTTGTGCAAGGTGTTTCCCGTCGGTCGTCACTGTCGGCGGTCGAGTTGCGGATGCAGTGCTGCTATCGGTGAGGGCGGCAGGGGACTCGCGTGCGGAAGGTGGGACTTGAACCCACACGCCCGGAGGCACAGGAACCTAAATCCTGCGTGTCTGCCAGTTTCACCACTCCCGCGGGTGCTGACAGTCTACCGAGGCGACTGTGCGGTCGCGGTGGGGCTGACCCCCGGATTCGCTGTCACCGCTCAGCGATTGCGGTGCACATAGAAGTAGGCGAGTGGCCCGATCCCGTTGATGAGGATCACCGGGATCCACGCCGGCTTCGGCCCTTGCACCTGGGTGGCCGGCCGATGTGCGAGATCCCAGAATGCGAGGAAGGCGAGCGCGAGCTGCACCACACCGAACAGGCCGGCCACGACCTGCCGGCCCGGTGCGATGTCTTTCTTCGAAGCGGTCATGGGGTTCCTTTCGCCCGTCCCACCATCCTGCTCCTCGAGGTGACCAGGCGCACCTGTGGATAACTTCGGAGCCGAACGGCTCTGGCTTGCGAGGATGCACAGATGAGCCTCGCGCACGCGCCAGCCGGAACCGCCGCAGCGGTCGTGGCCGAGCGCGTGCGAGAGCGACTGCGCGCCGAGCGCACCGATCCAGGCCGCGATCCCGAACTCGCGACCCGGATCGCCCGCGCCGAAGTGCGCCGCCACAACGACTTCGCGCTCGCGCGAGGTCTGGCTCCGGTCGATGACGAGGCATCCTGCGTGCGCGAGGTGCTCGCCGCCGTGGCGGGCTATGGTCCCCTCCAGGCCTATCTCGACGACCCGACCGTCGAGGAGCTGTGGATCAACGCCCCCGACCGCATCTTCATCGCCCGCGCCGGTGTCGCCGAGCGCGTCCCGCTCGCGCTGAGCGATGCGGCGGTGCGCGACCTCGTCGAGCGGATGCTGCACGCCACCGGCCGGCGCGTCGACCTGAGCCAGCCGTTCGTGGATGCCTCGATGCCGGACGGCAGCCGTTTGCATGTCGTGATCCCTGACATCACCCGCCGGCACTGGTCGGTCAACATCCGCAAGTTCCTGCCCGCATACCGCGACCTGGGCAGACTCACCGCGACCGGATCGGTCGCGCCGGCGGCAGCTCAGCTGCTGGAGCGGGCGATGACAACCGGGCGCAGCATCCTGGTCTCCGGCGCCACGCACGCCGGAAAGACCACACTGCTCGGAGCGCTGATCGCGGCGTGCCCGCCGGATCACCGCATCGTGACGGTCGAGGAGACTTTCGAGCTCGCCGTCGACGCGCCCGACCTGGTCGCACTGCAGGGTAGGCAGCCGAGCCTCGAGGGCACCGGCGAGGTCACGCTGCGACGACTGGTGAAGGAGGCACTTCGCATGCGCCCCGATCGGCTCATCGTCGGCGAGGTGCGCGACGCCGAGGCGCTCGACCTGCTGCTGGCTCTGAATACCGGCGTGCCCGGAGCGGCGACCATCCACGCGAACTCCGCGCGGGAGGCGCTCGCCAAACTGGCGGCACTGCCCCTTCTGGCCGGTCGCAACATCGACGCGGGGTTCGTGCTGCCGGCCGTCGCGGCATCGGTCGACCTCGTCGCGCACTGCGAGCGCGATGCCACCGGCCGTCGCCGCGTCGTCGAGATCGTCGAGCCGACCGGAGTCGCGGGCTCGGCCGTCGAGGCGCGGACGGTCTACCGGGTGGATGCCGCCGCATGACGTTCGTCTGGGGCGCAATGCTGGCGGCCGGGCTGCTGCTCGTCGTCTCGCCGTGGGTGTGGCCGGCGCGCGGACCGCGCGCGGTCACCGTTCCCGCCGGACGGGTGACCCGACTGCTGGAGTCGGCGGGGCTGACCCGGGTTCCGGCGGCCGGCTTGGTGGCGGCATCCGTCTGCACCGCGGTCTTCCTCGCGGCCGCCGCGTGGCTGCTCACGCAGGTGGTGGCCCTCGCGCTCGTCGCGGCGGTCGTCGGCGCCGTCGCGCCGTTCGCCTGGTTGCTGACACGGCGCTCCCGTCTCGTGAAGTCGCGCCGGGCGCTGTGGCCCGACGTCTGCGACCTGCTGATCGCCTCTGTGCGCGCCGGAATGTCGCTCCCCGATGCGGTCGCGAGTCTCGCTGAGTCCGCACCGGCGCCGCTGCGGCCGCCTTTCGCCGCGTTTGCGCGCGATGTCGCGGCATCCGGCCACTTCGACTCGAGCGCCGAGCGACTGAAGCTCGCGCTCTCCGACCCGGTCGGCGACCGCATCGTCGAGACCCTGCGCATGGCCCGGCAGGTCGGCGGTACCGAGCTCACCCCGGTGCTGCGCGCGTTGGCGGCGTCGGTACGCGCCGACGCCGCCCTGCGCGCCGAGGTGGAGTCGCGGCAGTCATGGATCCGCGGCGCCGCGGTGCTCGGGGTCGCCGCGCCGTGGGTGATCCTCGCCATGCTCGCGATGAGGCCCGAGGGTTCGCGGGCTTACAGCAGCCCGGAGGGCGTCGCGCTGATTCTCGCGGGGGCGGCTGTCTCCTTCGTCGCCTACCGGGTCATGCTGCGCATCGGGCGCCTGCCTGAGCCGCGGAGGTGGTTCGGATGAGCCCGCTCGGCGTCACCGACATCGCGCTCGCCGTCGTGCTGGGGGGAGCGTTCGGTCTCGGCGTCTGCTTCCTGGTGTCGCTCACCCCGCGATGGGGTGCGCCGTCGCTCGCGCGGCGGATCGCCCCGTACATCCGCGATGTCACCGATCCGCGGGGCGTGTCGCTCCGCTCCGACGCGCGCGGCGCCGAACTCACCGCGCTATGGGCGGCCGCGCAGGAGCGCCTCACGCACCTCGCGGGCGGATCAGCGTCGGTCGATCGGCGGCTGCATCAGGCCGGGTGGGCGGCGGATGCTGCCGCCTTCCGTGGCCGGCAGCTCGCCTGGGCGATCGGCGGGCTCGGGATCGGCGGAGCTGCTGTGGTCCTGCTCGTGCTACTCGGCCGCGCATCACCGGCGGCAGCGCTGCTGCCGCCGGTGGCCGGCGTGGTCGCCGCTATCGCCTACGACGCACGGCTATCCCAGGCCGCGCGGGCCCGGGTGGGCCGCATCCAGGAGGAGCTGCCCACCGTTCTGGAGTTCCTGGCGCTCTGCCTGTCGGCAGGAGAGGGCATTCTCGACTCGCTCCGCCGCGTGAGTGCGGTCGGCGCGGGCGAGCTGACCAGCGAGCTGCGGGGCGTGGTTCTCGCCGTCGGCACCGGCTCGTCGCTGTCCGAAGCGCTCGGGCGGCTGTCGAGCCGACTCGAGATCGCAGCGCTTTCGCGCAGCATCGACCAGCTCGTCGCCGCGATCGACCGCGGCGCGCCGCTCGCCCATGTGCTGCACTCGCAGGCCCTCGATGCGCGCGAGGACGCCAAGCGCGGACTCATCGAGCGCGCCGGCCGCAAAGAGATCTACATGCTGCTCCCGCTCGTCTTCCTCATCCTGCCCTTGAGCGTGCTGTTCGCCGTCTTCCCGGGGATCTTCATGCTTCGACTCGGAATCGGCTGACCGCCGGAAGGAGAACCACCATGATCCGCAACGCATTCGCAAGAACCGTAGAGCGGCTGCGCAGCCTGCTGCAGGACGCGTACGAGGACGAACGCGGCGATGTCCCCGGCTGGGTGCTGATCACGCTGATGACAGCCGGCCTCGTCGTCGTGATCTGGGCACTGGCCGGTCCGGCGCTGGCCGACCTGTTCCAGCAGGCCATCGAGCGGGTCTCGGGTCTGTAAGGCGTGCGCGGCATCCGGCCTCGTCCCCAATGGGGCTCCGCCCCACAAGGGGCGGACGATCGCGGATCGAGTCCTGTCGAATTCGTGCTCGTCGGAACCCTTCTGACACTCCTCACGCTCGGCGTGCTGCAGTTCGGACTGACCGTCTACGTGCGCAATGTCGTGCATGACGCCGCCGTGGAGGGCGCGCACCGGGCGGCCCTTGCCGACACGACACTGAGCGAGGGAGCCGAGCGCACCCGCGAGATCGTCACGCGGACCGTCGGCGCCGAGTATGCGGCCGACGTCGAGGCGCGCGAGACGAGCGCGCTCGGCCACCCCGCGGTCGAGATCAGCGTGCGGGCGACCCTGCCGCTGGTCGGCCTGCTCGGGCTGCCGCGTCTGATGGAGGTGACCGCGCATGCACCTGTCGAGTCGCTCGAGTGACCCTGACGACGCCGGGTCGGCGGCGCTCGAGTTCATCCTGATGGGGCTGCTGCTGCTGGTCCCGCTCGTCTACCTCATCGTGTCGCTCGGACTGATCCAGGGTCAGTCACTGGGTGCGCAGGCCGGAGCGAGGCACATCGCGCGGGCGCTGTCCACGGCGGAGAATCCGGATGCCGCACGCCGCAGCGCCGACCTCATCCTGCGCTCGGTCATCGACGAGTACTCCCTGGATGCCGACTCCGTTCACGTGTCGTTCGAGTGCCGCCCGCTCGGCGTTTCATGCCCCGAGGCCGGGTCGACGCTGATGGTGACCATCCAGACGCGCGTCGCGCTGCCGCTCGTACCACCGGTCCTGGGTCTGGAGCGGCTCGCGAGCATCCCGGTCGAAGCATCCGCCGCGCAGAAGGTGTCGCGCTTCTGGGAGTCGGAGTGAGTGCGCGGGGCGCGCTGAAGCGCCTGCGCGATGCTCGGCCCGCCGACGACGAGGGCAGCATCCTGATCCTGACCCTGGGCTATGCGGTTCTCGCGATCGCGGTGATCCTGGTGTGCGTCGACGCGACGAGCCTGTACCTCGCGCAGAAGCGTCTCGACGCCCTGGCGGATGCCGCGGCCCTCGCCGGTGCGGACGGCTTCGTCCTCGTCGCCGAGAGTGGCCAGCCTCGCGCCGAGCTCACCGACGAGGGAGTCCGCGAGCAGGCCGCCGCCCTGGTCCGCGACGTGGGTGTCGACGCCGTGATCGTCGACGCCGGCACTCCCGACGGGGTTTCGGCGCGCGTCACGGTCGCCGATACGTGGCGGCCGCCCGTGATCGCGCTGTTCGTGCCAGACGGCGTCGCACTCGAGGCGACGGCGACCAGTCGCACGGCGCTGCGCTGAGCCGCGTACTACGCTTGCGCGCTCCGCGGTGCGCGACCAGCCGCGACCAGGCCGATGACCGGCACGGCCCAGAGTGCTATCGCGACGATGAGTTCTGCGGTCGAGAGGGCGATAACGGGGATCCCGAGCCCTTGCGTGGCGTCCGTCACCGACTGCGGTTCGAGCACCGACTCGGGCATCGGGGACAGCAGCACCTGCAGCAGCGACAGGGTCCAGTGCGTGGAACCGGCAGCATAGAGAGCGCCTACCAGGAGGGAGGCCGAAGCCAGCGCGAGGGTCACGATCCCGCACACCCGCGCCGTCCGCGATGTGCGGACGATTCCCATGACCACGCACCCGACGCCGAGCGCGATGTACAGCGCGAGGAAGACGAACAGCATGGTTCCACGGTATCGGCGCGTGAGTGCTACCAGCTACCGGGGCTGCGGCATCCGTCCAGATGACGGTCCGCTGTCGATGGCCGCGCTCGCAGCACGGCACATCGCGACCAACGGCGCGAAGGCCGGGGCGGCTGCAATACGGGTCGAGGCGCGGCCGGTCATCGCATGCACGTTAGTCTGGACTGTCATGCTTGATTTCGATCTGTCCGCCGATATTCAGGCGCTGCGCTCCACGTTCGCCGACATCAAGTCGGTCGTCGACGTCGATGCGCTCACCGCCGAGATCGCCCGTCTGAGTGAGGCCGCAGGTGTGCCCGACCTGTGGGACGACCCCGAGAAGGCGCAGAAGGTCACGAGTGCGCTCAGCCACCGTCAGTCCGAGCTCGCCCGCATCAGCGGCATCGAGCGGCGGCTTGACGATCTCGAGGTCATGGTCGAGCTCGCCAATGAGATGGACGACGAGGATGCCGCCGAAGAGGCGCGTCACGAGCTCGCCGAACTCGAGGACGTCATCGGCCAGCTCGAAGTGCAGACGCTGCTGGACGGCGAATACGACGAGCGCCCGGCCGTGGTCACGATCCGCGCCGGCGCCGGGGGAGTGGACGCGTCCGACTTCGCCGAGATGCTGCTGCGCATGTATCTACGGTGGGCCGAGCAGCACAAGTACCCGGTCACGATCATGGACTCGTCTTACGCCGAAGAGGCCGGCATCAAGTCGGCGACCTTCGAGGTCGACGCGCCTTACGCGTTCGGCACGCTCAGCGTCGAGGCCGGCACGCACCGGCTGGTGCGCATGAGTCCGTTCAACTCGGCCGGCAAGCGCCAGACCAGCTTCGCGGCGGTCGAGGTCATCCCCCTGCTGGACGAAGCGGTCGAGGTCGAGATCCCCGAGAGCGATTTGCGCGTCGACGTGTTCCGCTCCTCAGGGCCGGGCGGCCAGTCGGTCAACACGACCGACAGCGCTGTGCGACTGACCCATCTTCCGACCGGCACCGTCGTGTCGATGCAGAACGAGAAGTCGCAGATCCAGAACCGCGCCGCCGCGATGCGCGTGCTGCAGTCGCGCCTGCTGATCCTTCAGAAGGAGCAGGAAGCCGCCATCAAGAAGGACCTCGCCGGTGTGATCACAGCGAGCTGGGGCGACCAGATGCGCTCGTACGTGCTGGCGCCGTACCAGATGGTCAAGGATCTGCGCACGGATTACGAGGTCAACAACCCCTCCGCCGTGTTCGACGGCGACCTCGACGGCTTCATCGCCGCCGGCATCAAATGGCGAAAGCGCCCTACCGGTACCGGCGACTGACCTTCGGTCTCGCCGTCGCCGCAGTCGCCGCAGTCCCGGCGAAATGAGTTCGGGCGGGTGTCGCACGACGAACCGGGGGATGCCGCCGCTTAGGCTCGTCAGGCCATGATCCGGTTCGAGAACGTCACGAAGCGCTTCCGCGGCACAGTGAAGCCCGCCCTCAGCAATGTGGACTTCGAGGTGCTCCGCGGCGAGTTCGTGTTCCTCGTCGGCGCCTCCGGCTCCGGCAAGTCGTCGTGCCTGCGTCTGATCCTGCGGGAAGAGACGCCGAGCGACGGACGTGTCGTGGTGCTCGGCCGCGATCTGCGGTCGCTGTCGAACCGCAAGGTGCCCTACTTCCGCCGACACGTCGGCGCGGTGTTCCAGGATTTCCGGCTGCTGCCGAACAAGACCGTGTTCCAGAACGTGGCTTTCACACTGCAGGTGATCGGCTCCTCGCGAGGGTTCATCCAGCAGGCGGTGCCCGAGGTTCTCGCGCTCGTCGGCCTGGCCGGCAAAGAGAAGCGGTTCCCGCACGAGCTCTCCGGCGGAGAGCAGCAGCGCGTCGCGATCGCGCGGGCCTTGGTGAACCGCCCCCAGGTGCTGCTGGCCGATGAGCCCACCGGCAACCTCGACCCCGCGACCTCGGTCGATATCATGCAGCTGCTCGCCCGGATCAACGCCGGCGGCACCACCGTGGTGATGGCGACCCACGAGGCCGGTTTCGTCGACCAGATGCAGCGCCGCGTGATAGAGCTCGTCGACGGCGAGATGGTGCGCGACGAGCGCCACGGCGGCTACGGCGACACGTCGGGCCTGCCGAGCCTCGCCCCCGAGCCCGAACGCGGTGCCGCCGCGGTCGCCGCTCTCACCGCCGTCCTCGAGGTGCAGCGCGAAACGGCGCTCAGCGCTTCCTCGGCCGTCTCGGCCGCCTACGGTCATGGCTCGACGGCCACTCCGGCCGCAGAGACCGCGGATGACGAACTCACAGCGGATGCGGCATCCCCGGTCGCCGAATCGGTCACGCGACCCGTCGTCGACGTTGACCCTGTCGCCGGTGAACCTCCCGCCGGTGATCCTCCCGCCGCAGGGGCCGCGAGGCACGCCGAAACACCCGCCGAGAGCCTCCCGCCGCGGACGCAGCCGGTGCCGCTCGTCGACATCGCCGAGGTCGACGTCGCCGAACTCGGGCTCGCAGATCGGCTCGGTCTGGGCGAGACAGATCCCGGCGACGAAGTGGGGCCCACCTCGTGAGGGTCGGTCTGGTTCTCTCCGAGGCGCTGACGGGTCTGCGGCGCAACGCGTCCATGGTCATCTCCGTCGTGCTGGTGACCTTCGTCTCGCTCACCTTCGTCGGCGCCGCGATCCTCATGCAGATGCAGATCGGCCAGATGAAGGACTACTGGGCCGACCGCGCCCAGGTCGCGATCTACATGTGCACCGCCATCTCGCAGGCGCCGACCTGCACCGACGGTGTCGCAACCGACGAGCAGCTCGCCGAAGTGCAGGCCAAGCTCGACGGCCCCGCCATCTCGCCTCTCATCCGTGACATGCGGTTCGAAGACCGCGACCAGGCTTATGCGAATGTGATCGAGCTGCTCGGCGCGGACTACGCCGGCGTCATCACGCCCGAGCAGCTCAATGAGACGTACTGGATCAACCTGGTCGACCAGAGTCAGTCCAACGTGATCGTCGAGGCCTTCACGGGGCAGCAGGGCGTGGAAGAGGTCAAGGACCAGCTGCAGTACCTCGAACCGCTCTTCTCGGCGCTCACGGTCGCGACCTACATCGCGGTCGGCATCGCCGCCCTCATGCTCGTCGCGGCAGTGCTGCTGATCGCGACCACGATCCGCCTGTCCGCCTATGCCCGCCGGCGAGAACTCGGCATCATGCGACTGGTCGGCGCGTCGAATCGGTTCATCCAGACGCCGTTCATCCTCGAGGGCGTCTTCGCAGCGCTGCTCGGCTCGCTCCTGGCGGGCGCGGCGATCATCGCCGGCGTGCACTTCGGCGTCGACCAGTACCTTCGTCAGCGCGTGGACTTCGTCACGACGTGGGTGAGCGTCGCCGACGCCTGGGTGGTGGTGCCGATCCTGATCGTGATCGGAGCCCTCCTCGCCGCGCTCTCGGCCGGCTTCGCGATCCGCCGCTGGCTGCGGGCCTGACGCTCGTCGTTCGCCGGGTCGGCTAGACTGACAGGCTGCCGGGCGCCTGGTTCGGCATCCCACAAGTCTTGAATCAGCTTCTGAAAGACACGGAGTCGTCATGCCCAAGGAACGCGGTGAGAAGGTCGTCGCGACCAATCGTCGCGCCCGCCACGAGTACACGATCGAGAAGACGTACGAAGCCGGACTGGTGCTGACCGGCACCGAGGTGAAGTCGCTGCGGCAGGGCCGCGCGAATCTCTCCGACGGGTACGCGTACATCGACGGGGGAGAGGCATGGCTGGATGCCGTGCACATCCCGGAGTACTCGCAGGGCCACTGGACGAACCACGCGACCAAGCGCGTGCGCAAGCTGCTTCTGCACAAGGACGAGATCGTGAAGCTCTCGCACGCGGTCTCGGCGGGCGGATACACGCTCGTGCCCCTCAAGCTCTACTTCTCGGACGGTCGCGCCAAGGTCGAGATCGCGATCGCCAAGGGCAAGCACGAGTGGGACAAACGACAGACGCTGCGCGAGCGTCAGGACAAGCGCGAGGCCGAGCGCGCGATGCGCTCGAAGAACCGCCTCGGCGACTGACCCCGGCGGGATGCTTCGGCCCGGCCGACGGAGCCGGGCAGGCGGCGGGCTAGCGCACCACCGGCTCGGCGCCGGCCTCTTCGATCGCGCGGTCGGTGAACGCCGTCTTGGGCACGAATGCCAGCGCCACTGCCGCGACGAGCGCCGTCACACCGCACACGATCCAGACGGTGAAGTAGCCGCTCAGCGAGCCGGCGGTCCCCTCCGCCCCGGACGCGGCACCGGTCACGCCGTGCAGCAGGGCGATGCCGAACACGCACGAGGCGATCGCGCCTCCCACGGTCTTGACCGAGTTGGTCAGGCCGGTCGCGACGCCGGTCTGGGTCGGAGGTGCAGCGGATGCCGCGGCCGCGGGTAATGCGGCGACCAGGGCACCCGAGCCCAGCCCGACGATCACCATGTTCACGATGATCTGCCCGTACGAGTCGTGGAATGGCAGGAACAGCAGGAAGCCGATGCCGACGAGAGTCGACGCGCCCATCAGCGTGAGCCGCGGCGCCGTGAGCCGGGCGATCAGGGGAAACAGCAGGGCGCCCGTGATCATCGCGATCAGGTAGATGCCGATGATGAGTGAGGTCGCGAAACCGGTCGTGCCGAGTCCGTAGCCGTACACGTCGGGGTCGGTGCGGGCGAAGGTCGACAGCGGCGCCTGCGCGCCGAGCACGCTCATGCCGAACAGCCCCGCCGTGAGGAAGACCGGGCCGAGCGCGGGCGAGCGGAACATGCGCACGTCGATGAGCGGGTCGTCGTGGCGCAGCTCCCACATCGCGAACGGGATGACGAGCAGGATGCCGAGCACCACGACCGTCCAGGACCACGGGTTCACGAGCCCGCCCTCGAGGCGCAGCAGGCTCAGGCCGCCGGTGAAGCAGATGAGGGCGAGGGAGATCAGGATCAGGCCGACCGTGTCGAACACCCCGCCGGTCGGCTCGGGCGATTCCTTGACCCCGAAGAGGATCACGAAGAAGCACGCGACGATCAGTACGGGCGGCACGAGCAGCACGACTGTCAACGGCAGGGCGTCGATGAGGGCGCCGCCGACGAGCGCGCCGACGATCGCGCCGGTCTCGAGCGCCGCCACGAGGAATCCGGCGGCCCGCGCGGTGATAACCGACCGCCCCTCCATGCGGCGCGACCGCGACCAGATCAGGGCGATCTCCAGCGGCAGCCACACGACGTAGAAGCCCATGATCGCCCATGCGGCGAGGAAGATCGGGAACGAGTCGGTGAACGGGAGCACGAACCCGGCGAGCCCGGTGATCAGGGTCGAGATCAGGAGCATCCGCTTGTGGCCGACCATGTCGCCGAGCTTTGCGAACGCCGGCACGACGAGTGCCGACAGCATGAGCTGGGCGCCCTCGAGCCAGTTCACATCGGCATCGTGGATGCCCAGGTGCCGAGCGATGTCGGTGAGCATGGGCGTGTAGTAGCCCTGCAGCACGCCGCTGGTGAACTCGACGAACGCGAGGAAGCCGACGACGGTCGCGAGGGTGCCCAGTGCGGCGCGCTTCATCGCGGCTCCTTTACACAGCGGGTTCGGGTGCGATCACTGTAGCCGCTGCAGCAGCGCCCGATGGAACACCTCTCCGCGCTCGAGCGACGCGATCTCGACCCGCTCGTCCACGCCGTGGATGGACGCGCGCTGCGCGTTCGACATCCGCAGCGGAGCGAACCGGTACACGGCGGGCGAGAACCGGTGGAAGTGCCGGCTGTCGGTCGCCGCCATCATGACGTACGGCACGGTCGCGGCATCCGGATACGACTCCTTCACCGCGTCGACGATCAACGCGAACTGGTCGTTGTCGGTCGGGGACTCAGGAGAGGGTTCGCTCGACTCGACGATCGTGACCTCGACGAGCGGATCGCGGATGCGGCGCTTCACGCGCCGGACCGTTCCGGCGACCGTCTCGCCGAGAGCGATACGCAGGTTGAGCGTCGCGGACGCCTGCGAGGGCAGCACGTTCGCCGCAGTTCCGCCCTGCTGCATGGTGGCGGCCACCGTCGTGCGCACGAGAGCTGCCGGTTCGCCGCCCATCGCCGCGAAGATCCGCGCGGTGAGAGCCGGGAACGTTGCGAGCGTGCGCAGGAGCGTCTGGTCGCGACCGCGGGCCTTGTCAGCGAACAGGCTCAGCATGCGGGTGATCGCCGCCGGGGTCCGCGCGGGGAAGGTTCCGGGGTCGAGCCGATCGATCGCCCGTGCGATACGGCCGACCGCCGTGATCTTCGGCGGGGCGGAGGCGTGACCGCCGTCGCCGCGGGCGTTCAGCCGCAGGGTCGCGACGCCCTTCTCGCCGACGCCGACCATGGCAGCATCCCCGAGCGCGAACGGCAGCGGTGCGTCGACGATCGCGCCTCCCTCGTCGAGCACGAGCCACGGCACGATGCCGCGTTCGCGCAGCGTGGTGGCGATCGAGGCAGCTGCCGCGCCGTAGGTCTCTTCGTTCCCGCCGAACGACAGGTACACGTCGCGGGCAGGAGTGAAATCCGCCGCCAGCAGGTTCTCGACGGCCTCGAGCACGACCAGGAGGGGTCCTTTGTCATCGAGCGCGCCGCGCCCGAAGACCCAGCCGTCCTCGACGCGTCCCTCGAACGGCGGGTACGTCCATGCGTCGGACTCGTCGACCGGAACGACGTCGTAGTGCGCCATCAGCACGATGGGCTGAGCGGATGCCGCCTCCCCGGCCCAGTGGAAGAGCAAGCCGAAATCGGTGATCCGCTCGAGGGAGAGGTGCTCATGCACCAGCGGGTACAGCTCCGCCAAGAGGGCCACGAAGTCCTCGAATGGCTGAGATCCGCGGGAGTCGAACTCGGCGCTCACGGTCGGCATCTTGATCATGCGCGAAAGGCGCTCACCCACGCCCGGGCGCGGTGTCAGGGTCTCCGTCAGGGGAGCGGGCTCAGCAGACACCGTTCAGCCGGCGGTGAAGCGCGCCTCGACGGCGGCGCTGACGACGATGTCTTCGGGCTGCAGTTCCACGGCGGGGGCGCCGCCCGAGTCCATCGACGCCATCGCCATCGCACGCATCATCTTCGGCTCCGGCGCAGGCCCCGCGGAGGCATCGGTGAGCAGGCCGAGGTCGGCGATCTCGAGCGGTGTCAGGGTGGCCAGGCTGATCGCTGAGGCGTACGCGGTCGCGCGGTCGACGGCGACCTTGACCGCCTGCGCGGCGACCTCGGCTTCGGTGGCCTTGGCGGTGGCGGGGGTGAGCTGCCAAGTGACGTTGTCGACCTGTACGCCATCGCGCTCGGCGACGTCGCTGATCCACCACGAGAGGGCGGCGAAGTCGGTGAAGGTCGCTGTGATCTCGACCGAGGCGTAGTGAACGAGCGCCAGCTGCCTGCCCTCGTTGTTCCACGGGCGGTTCGCCCAGACCGACACGCGCTGGCTCGACCAGTCGCTGACGCCGCCGGCATCCTTCCGAGTCGCGAGATCGTCGCGGAGGGGAGCGGCCAGGGCCGCGATCCTCTCGACGACCGCGCCCCGTTCGGGGCCTTCGGCGCGCACGGAGAGGTGCGCGACAGCTTCTTCGGGGGCGACGCGGGTTTCGTGTTCTCCGCGAACGCTGATGGTGACTTCGCTCATGGCTCCGACTCTACGCGCGAGCGCCTGAGGAGCATGGTCGGGGAAAGCCGACGAGGAATGACGGGGATGCGGCATCCGTTGTAGACTGTAATGCTCGGCACCCGATGGGTCCGAGGTGCAAAACTACACAGCGCGTGACAGCGGCCCTCTGCAGGTCAGGGGAGTGCATGGGGATGATCGGTTTCGACATCGCCTGAGCTCCTGCGAGAAGCGGGCCGAGGATGCAGGGTTATCTCGTAAACGATCTCTGCAAACCAATAAGTGCCAATTCAAAGCGCACTGAGTTCGCCCTCGCTGCCTAAGCGAGCCTGAACTCCGTCAGACCGTAGGCGATCCCGCTACGGACCCTGGCGTCATCTAGGGGACTTGCTGCGTGATGGCGTCTGGACGTCGCGCGGGACTCTTCCCAGACTGGGCCCGTCGACCTAGATGCCTGTGGCAAAGGTCGGGGCCGAGCAGAACGTCAGCACAGGCTACGCCCGTAGAAGGCGCAGAGACACAGCGATGGACGGGGGTTCGATTCCCCCCATCTCCACCAATCCGCTGTCACGTGAAATGGGCCCGAGAGCCGCGCGGAAGTACGCCGGTTCTCGGGCCCATTTCTTTGGTTTTGGTTGGTCATGCAAAGCCGCATCGCCCACAAATCGCCCACAACCTATTGGCGCATAATCGGAGGAAACGGCGTCAGGACGCTGTGCGATGAGGGTTCCCGATGGCGATGTTCGCGCGCTGCTCAGCGCAGAGAG
>WOYI010581326.1_pt1 | contig 28776 bp, 18 predicted proteins | sample 6423411 | NCBI WGS metagenome assembly WOYI01 (sample SAMN13441803, study PRJNA592873) | oil field metagenome | biome: oil field; feature: oil-well bore; material: oil-contaminated soil; isolation source: oil-contaminated soil from oil-well borehole | place: Germany: Wietze | collected 2016-10-18 ...
AATGTTGATAATCAATGGATTAGATGTGTATCTTGGAAAAATCAGCAGACCCTAATTAAACCTGATTCGAACAGTAATTGCCTCCATTTAGATAATGCTTCAAAAGTTTTTAAGGGAATGTCTATGTTTCCTTCTATTCGATTGCAATGGAATTTAATATAGCCATCATCGTTCATTTACCTGGGATTTTTACAATTATTAAGCATCTTACTTTTCTCTGTACATGTTTCCCGACCAATATCTTGCCTTATTTAACATATAAAATTGCTTCTTATTTACTTTTGAACCCTAAAATAAACATGTTCGGTTTTTCTTGGCCAATAATTATTTTGTGTATTTACATCGGCCGTTTCAGCATAAGGATCAAGCACAATATTTTTTACTTCCGTTGAATATATAAAAATTTTCGTGACCTCTTTCTGATTCCTCATCCAGATTTCAGCAGGAATACGCCGAATATCCTTTGAGCCATCGATAAACTCAAATTGAACAATCAAGGGCATAGGCATCCCGCCTGGTGATGTAAAAGTTATTTCATAATATTTTTGTTGGCTTTGAAGTAAAGCTAATTCTTCATCAGATAACTTTTCCTGCAATTCGTTAATCTGTTTTATGTCATTTTCATCCAAAAGTGGTCGTATTTCGTTGTACTTATCTTTTAACGATTTATCTAATTCAACTGCTGGTGTAATTATTTTTCTATCCCTTATTTTTGCTATATGTACAGGTGTATTTTCTTTTTTCTGGCGGGCAGCTTCCTTTGCCTGATCAACAGTAAAAGCGGGTTCGTAAACGACCACATTTTCTATAGCTAAATCAACATGCTCCGTTGTAAAAAACCAGCCTCTCCAGAACCAGTCTATATCAATTCCCGAAGCATCTTCCATAATACGAAAAAAATCAGCTGGCTGCGGATGCTTAAACATCCAGGTATGTGCATATTCTTTAAAGGCCTGGTCGAAAAGTTCTCGTCCTAAAATTGTTTCACGTAAGATATTTAATCCGGCAGCTGGTTTACGGTAGCTATTCATGCCGGCTTGCAACAAAGCATCTGCCTGTGTCATTATAGGAACGAGGGTACTTTTATCATCATCCATATAGCCAATCATTTCGGCAGGCCTGCCCGACCACACCCAGGTAGAATCCCAGTCGCGCTCTGCAATACCCTGGAGAAAAATATTAAATCCTTCATCCATCCAAGCCCATTGCCGTTCATCTACATTTACGATCATGGGGAAAAAATTATGTCCAACTTCATGATGAACAACTCCAATTACGGCTCTTTTTTGGGCGGCACTGTAACTTTTATCTGCATTAGGTTGTCCGTCATTAAAGCAAATCATAGGGTATTCCATTCCGGCCAATCCCTGAAAATTTATCGAGTTTGCAGTGGAATAAGGATAATTAAAAGTATGTTCGGAATATACCTTTAAGGTGTGGGCAATGGATTTTGTTGAATATTTTTCCCACAAGGGATTTGCTTCTTTGGGATAAAAAGACATGGCCAGAACATTATTCTCCGGAAACATTACTGACATGGCATCCCAAATAAATTTTCGTGAACTGGCAAAAGCAAAGTCGCGTACATTTTGGGCTTGAAAACGCCAGGTTTTCATGCTATTGGAGTGACCCTTTTCATTCTTTGTTGCCTCATCTTCCGTAACAATAAAAACAGGAATATCTGATTTCCTTGCTTGCTGAAGTCTTTTTTGCTGTGTTTCGTTTAAAACCTCTTTCCCATTTTTTAATTCACCTGTTGCTGCTACAATATGATCAGCAGGAACTGTAATATTCACTTTAAAGTTCCCAAATTCGAGCGCAAATTCGGCGCCAATAAACTGTTTAATTTGCCAGCCCAAATCGCTAAAAACACATAGTCGGGGATAAAACTGTGCAATAGCAAAAACTTCGCCGCTTCCGTTTTTGGCCTCATTAAACCCGGAACGTCCCCATAATTCCTTAATATTATTTAATTTGTAGTTCCATTTTATTTTAATGGAAGCTTCTTCACCTTGTTTTAAAGCCTTCGGTAAAATTACTTTCATTATTGTATAATTTTTTACCGTTTGTAAAGTGTTGCTATTGCCATCTTTTACCCATTCAATTTTGAAGCCTCCATCAAAATCATTATTCATCCTTTCCAATACCGACATTTTCATTTCTCCCGACATTTTGCCCTGTTTTATTTCGCTGCCAAATGATTTGGGCTCCCTAACGTTCTGGTCGAGTTGTAACCACAAATAATTCAATATTTCCGGTGAATTGTTATGATAAATTATTGTTGCCTCTCCTGCAATCGATTTAACATTTTCGTCCAGTGAAATATTCATATTATAATCAACCTGCTGCTGAAAATAATCAGGCCCGGGCCTTCCTGTTGCAGTTCTGTAACTGTTTGGTGTTGGCAACTCTTCAACCAATTGCCTGAACATGTTTTGATTGGTATGTACTTGTGCAAAAAGATTTCCCCAATAAAAAACTAGAAAAACCAGGATTGGAAAGAATATTTTTTTCATGTGTTTTTAATTTTTTTCGCGAGCTATAATTAAGAAACCTTTCCCTTTGGGAACAACTATTGATTCTTTTGGATTCCATGTTTTTTCCTCCTGAAATTTATCCACGGCAGGCGCATAAAATTCGGCCTTTGATTTGTCAATTCCAATTAAATCCCAGTCGATGTCCAGCTTTACACTATCATCGTTTTCTGCCCAGGTTGCCAGGGCAATCAGGGTTTGTTTGCCTTTTTGCACATAAGCCGTAGCATACGTGTCGTTGCTGTTTATTTTTACAGGGTTACTTGAATCCCAATAGCCTTTCATTTCGCTTTTTTCAATGCCAAAATCGTCCCAAACTTTCCAAAGTGCAGAAGGATCTCCTGACCAGGGTGCACGGCTTGTCATACCGAAAACCATTCCACGCCACGGATTTCCACCATCCTGCAACATTTCGCCCATTAACCCAAAAGGAATTCCGGATGTTTCGATTAACCAGTAATCAGGACGCTGGTTGTAGTCAAAATATTCGCCAAACCAAAGGCGATCAATGTAAGGAAAATGCTCCAGATAGAGATTGGCACTGTTTGCAAAGCCATCGCGTACATTAAACTGGTTGGCTGAGTGCAGATCGATTAATGCACCTGGATTACCACGCTCCAAAATTTTACGAATCCGTTTCATGGACGTGCGATCAAAAGCAAGGTCATCGATATACAATCCATCAATTCCAACATTTTTCACCAGCCAGTTTAAGCCTTCAATGTAAAAGTTATGCCAGCGCGAAATTCCTGTATTAACTATCGCTGCATCCTGTAAACTCGGCACAAACCAGGCTCCAATATAATTGGAATCAAGATGTTCCTGCAACCACGAAAATCCCCCGCCATTTCCATTAGAGAAAATTTCGTCGCCCAAACTTCGTAGCATAAATAACTCAGGTGCCTTGTTGGTAAGCTCTCTAACCGTGTAATATATTTTTACTTTCAAATCTTTTGAATGCGCCTCATCAATGTACGACTTCATTTGTGCGGGACGCAAAAAAGGATAATTAATAAATGGATTGATTTCATTGGCATGGTGAACGTTAATCGTATTTGCGCCATATGCCAAAACAGTGTCGATGGGTTGATAGCTGTGATAATACCTGTTGTGCCAGTGTTTTTTCGTATCAACGGGTCTGAAAGGAGTAACCAAAATATTAAAATAATAATACAACTTTTCTCCCTTTTTAACCACCCGCTCACCTGAATAAGAAGTTATTGACACAGACGTGGGCCCGGCAGATTCAATTGTAATTCCCCCTTTACCATTGTTGCACCACGAGTCGGGCATATACAATGGTTTTTTTAGATAAAAATTGGTATTTAGCGGGCGTGAATAATGATTATCGCGAAAACGTGCCTGCAATCCTGCATTAATGTCACCAATCCAAGGGCCATCCTGATTTTTTTCAACCGCCCATTTCCAATCTGTTCTTTCAGGGCGAAAACCTCCTTTTTGTCCAAGGCCCATCATATATTTTGCTGCATTTTTCTGAACAGGAATTTCAAGCCTTATATCTTTAACCAAAACATCTTTGGTTGCCGTAAGTACAAGTTGATAATCAATATTCCCATCAAACTCCATTTGCGCTTTTCCCTGCATTTTGAAACCTGGCATTTCATTGCTGATTTCCCAGGCAATTGCACCTTCTTTTTCCTTAATAAGTTGAAAAGAAGGGTTCTTCCAACCATCGGTATTATCCTTTGTTTCAATAACGAACTTTACAGGAGAAGCTAAAATTTCCTTACCGGTTTCCTGAAATTTTGTAACGCTCTCGGAAAAATAGCTTTTTATACTTTCGGGAAATCCATTATCGCCAAAAGTAACCTGGTGCCCCAGACATTCTACCGTGTTTCCGTTAAGTTGCAATGCTATATAAGGAGCTACAATTTCATCGTCTTCAGCAATCGTTGAATTTAGCCATCTTAGGCGCGACAATCTTCCCGGTTCATTATCACCATGAGCAAGAATTGTTTCTTCGGGAATTTCAAGATTAACTTTAACTTCAGATGAACCACTATTTGCTGGCTTTATCAGAATAGTACTATGATATTCTCCTGCTTTAATATTTTCAGGAATCTGTACACCAATCCATAAAGCCTGAACTTTTCCCTTTTTAACATCGCAATCTTTTATAAAGGATTTCCCTTCCCAATTGATGCCTTCCGTGTTAAAACAAGTAAATAGATCAGGTTCAGTTACAATCGTGTCATGGTAACTTAGACCGTTAAATTCAACATCTATATTTTCAATATTTTTTTGTGCTGCAAAAAGGCCAATCTGAAAGGTAAAATATTCACCTTTTAAAGCTTTTCCAAAAAATTCGTTTGTAACTCCATCCTGAATCCATTTCAACGGTATATCGGAAGTCATTCTTATTGAATTTTCTCTTTTTTCCGGAAAAAGAAGGTATTCTGAGCTCGGATGTTTTTTTGTCAACAAATAAACTTCATTTTGGGTGGCAATTATTTCCATCGGATAAAAGGAGTTAAATGGATCGATGGATTGAAACTGTACCAGTTTTGATTTTGGTAAAGTGTGCAGACTTTTAGTCGCATTTTTTGCTTTGCTCAACCAACTTGCTTCTGCTTTTGATTTGAATGATGGATATGTAACCTTTGGATAATTGCTTCTACCATGCATGAAATTCTTCAAATAATACACATAATATTCTCCCGGGGCTGTTTGCGGTTGAAAAACAAATTCACCAAATTCACGATTTATATTTAAGAGAAATATATTGTTTATTTCTTTTCCTGTACTTGCATCAATAACAATGATGTCTTTTTTGTCCGGATCAAAATCCCTTCTTCGCCAGGGTATATTTGCCAAAACAACATCTGCTTTTTTTTCAACTTTTATAACTGCCCGGTGATTTCCGAGGGAATCGGCATCCCAATAAGCGGTTCCGTAGAGGTTCGGATCTAATAATTCGTTTTCCTGGGCATAAGTAGTCCAAGTAAACAAGCCTAAAATCAAAGAAGCCAGTGTGATAATCTTCATATTTATTTATTTGATTTATTAATCGTTTAGCTTTAAGATGGCCAAAATCAGTGCAAAACTGGTATCACTAATTTTTGGATTAAAAAACGAACCTCCATTTTCCGATTCAATTTTTCTGAGCAATTCTTCGGCTTCAGAATTGTTGCCATTAAACCTGGCCATATTCCAAGCAGCAATTATATTTTTGGGTTCATCTTTCATGCGTTTAATAAGCAATGCTTTTGCCTCTTCTTCTCGGCCTGCTTTTTTCATAAGTATTACACCAAGATAATCGCTTGATGTTGCACGTTTGGCACCAATTGTAGTATTTATTATTTTTTCTTCTAGTGCTTTTGCTTTTTCCTTGTTTCGCTTTTTTAACCAATATAAACTTTCCAGGTAATCTTCAATCCTTTCATCGGTGACATATGGTTTCCCAACTCCAAGATTTTCAGGCCATTCCCTTGCCATTTTTATAAGTGTAAGCGCATTTTTGTTTTTATTATTTTGAAAACTATTTAATGCATCAAGAATGCAGGCTTGCCGGTATGTTGTCCGTCCGTAACTCGCACCCTCATTAGGTAAAATAGTTGAATTTGTAAGAATATCTAAAACCTCTTTATATTCTCCTGAAATCAACAGGTTCTTGGCCAATTGGTAGGCGAGAATATAATTTTCAGGAAAATTTGCATATCCTTTTTGAGCCCAATCCAGTGCTTTTTCGTATTTCTGATTTTCGTCGTAGTATTCAGACAATGCCTTAAAACAGCGCCACTCGTTAGGTGATAATTTTTGTGCTTTTGTTAAATCAACCTCTCCGTTATAACCTACTTTCCCATTCAGTAATTCAAACCGCGTGAGGTAGAAAGCAAAATTACCGGGTTGCATTCCGCAATTTTCAAAATAAGTTTGAGCCTCCTCTAACTGTCCTTTCGACCAGTATGTTAATCCTAAATAATATTTTGTTTTCCAATTGTCGTTTTGTTCAAGTGCCCATTTTAATGCATCGGCAGTTTCGCTTCGGAATGGAAAAACAAAGTCGGAAGAAGCAGAAATTGCTTTATTTAAAAATGAGGAGTCTTTTAAAATATAAGCCAGCCAGTAATTTATAAGTGGCGTTGGTGTGGTTTCATTTAATACTTTAACGGCCTTATCGTTTAATCCAAGATTGTAATATGAAATTGCAAGTTCAAGGCATATTTCATTTGGCATTTCATAATTCAATACTTTGTTGAAATCATCGTTTTTCTCAAAACGGGCAAAAGCATTCAACGCATCTATTTCCAAAATTTCACCTAAAACAGCTAACCGCTTTTTTTGCTCCCCGATATTTTCATAAATCAACGCTTTCAATTTTAGTGCATTCATGTTGTAGCGATCATAATCCAGGGCCTGATTCGCATATTTCAGTGCTTTTTGCATTTCTCCATTGGTAAAATTAATAGCCGCAATCTGTGCATTGGCAACCGATTTATAACTTAACGAACGGGCAGCCATACTAAAAGCATCCAGCGCATCGTATTTTTTACCTAATTTTTTGCTCACCAGCCCAAAAATATAGTTGGCTTCAGGCTGATACGTATCATTGGCCAATGCTTTCAATGCATAATTATTTGCTTTATTGTATTCCATACTTCGATAACACAAAGCAGCCATCCGGGTCAATGCCTTCGTATTATATGAATCCATTGTTAAAACCTTTTCGTATTTTTCCCGGGCTTCCTGATAAAGACGCTGTTTTTCAAGTTCCACAGCTTCGGTTAAAATTCCATCAACAGACTCCCAATTGTACCCTTCATTTATTGTTACAGGCTTTGAGAGTTTTCTTTCTTCTGCTTCTTTTGTGTTATACGAAAATTGATCGCCTATTTTTATCTCAATATCTTCGGAAGAACCAATCTCAACAGACTCATTAAAAAATTCTGCAGGCTTGAGACTAATCTTTTTCCGTAGAATTTCATTTCCGTCGGCTTTTACAACCAAATCGTCTGTTATTTGCTGATTCGCACAAAACCCAATGGTTGCCTGCCCACCTTTTCTGATGATATTCAAAGAACCAAATTCATTGGCTTTTACCATGCCCCCAATTCCTTTTACCGGAAACCAAAGTTCCGAGAACCGTGATTCTGCTCCTTCATCGAGAAACAAGTGTTTAAATGGAGAGTAGGTACTATTTGTTGCGGCCTGATTAAATAACAAACCGGTTTGAATTTCAGAATATTGAATATTCCCAGGATCGGTTAAAAGGTCGGCCCATATTTCCCCCTGCCGGGATAATGCCCACAACCAGATTTTTTGGCCGGGCTTTTCGTCGTATGCCGACCAATGTCCTAATCCAAATTCCTTATCATGAAAATAACACAAAAAATCCTCAGCATATTCACCTAAAACATGATACGACTTACTTCCGCCGAATGTATTTTTTTTATACATCGAAATTTTAATTCCATCTTTATTTACCGGCCAGGAATCAGATTCTCCTCCATGTCCAATTTCAGCAGTGCCGGGGAAAAAATATTCAAGATCATAGGATGCATCCACCGAAGCGGTCATCCAGTTATATAACGATGTTTTTAAATCGGATGGATTATACCAGATTGCTTTGGTTTCGAAATAAGAAGCATTGGCTGGCAATCGTATTTCAACCCTCCATTCCGTTCGGGAAGTAACATCGGGTGCTCCAATAATGCAGCTCACACTTCCATCATCATTATTCCGAAGTAAATAATTTACAGGTGACGCGGTGGTTGGCGCATGTCCAATCGAACCAAAATTAAATTCTATTCCTCCTGAAGTCCAGGCTCCGCGCATTGCGATGTCGCGAAATTTCACCACCTTATTATAATAGATAAACTCCTCCCCTGTTGATTTTTCAATAGCCCCAAGCACTTTCCCCCCAATTTCGGGAGCTATAAGAACTTTGATGTATTTATTCTCCAATGTAACAATCTTCCATTCCTGCTCTTTGGCGTTAATGCTAAAACCATCAAACCGAAAATATGGATAGTATTTGGTCATTTTTGCAACAGGATCCGGATCCGAATAAGGGTAGGTTTTAAACTTTTCTAATTTTTCGGTTACTGTAGCCTGCGAGAATACGTTTTGAGCGCAATAAAAAACTGCTACCAAAATGATAATAAAACGAACAAGTTTCATAATTGGAATTTTATTATTAAATATTCCGGAATATAATACTACTCATTTATAAATGTTTAATTAACCATTTATATGAATTTGATATCCTTTAACAGGAAATCTCCTGTTTATACTTTTCTTTGATTTCCTTTAAAAGCAGTTCCTGTTTTTCTCTCAGCTTCATTCCTTCGGGATCTGCGGATTGTTTCGCAAATTCTTTTAACTGACTATTTTCGCTGTAAAATTCCTGCAATTGTTTTTCGGTAAACGGAGCTCCGTTTAATATCCCCGATGAATCCAGTGAATATCCCAAATGCTGTAATATATTTCCTGCCTGTTTTTCAAAAACAGCAATCTCAAATGGGGTGAGTTCAGTTTTATATTTATTCGTATTGTCTTTTAAAATTGGGCGTGAAACATTTTCCCACATTTTCCCTGCAACGGCTGTATTTTTTGATTCCACTGAATTATAGAAGTCGAAGACTTCTTTGGTTAAGGAAATATTTAAAAATGAGGAAATTCTTTTCATTTCTCTTTTTGAGTGATGTAAAAGATTTTCATAACTAATTTTTAAAAATCTGTCCTCTTCAATACTTCGTTGTAACTCCAGACAGGCTTCTTGGTTTGAACTCCATTGATTGGCAATATGGTAAACATGTTTTTCGCCTACAACTGCTTTTTTAAAGGAACAGGCTACATCTCTTCCATCGCGATACAAATGAATATAGCGCATTTTCATTCCCGATGTTTCCAACTCTGCCGCATATTTTACGTTCGCCATACTTTTACAAACCCAGTAAGCCGCGTTTTCAGATTCTGCTTTCAAATCATAAATAACTTTGAAAATATCAATTAAACTATGGCTTTTACAACGTTCTATTATTTCATAACGTTGAAATTTTATCCCAGTCCAAGGCACCGGATTTCTTTCAACCAACGTACAAACATCATCAACTAACGTGTAAAAATTTGAAGCCCTTTCCAAATCTCCATATAAGGGTAAAAGTGGCATAAAACGTTGTAAAATATGAGGAGGATGTGGCGCTGTTATTTCATCAAACTGATTTAGCATCAATCGCAGCAGGTTTGATCCTGAACGCTGCGTACCTATAATTTGTATGGGTTGAATATATTTCATTTTATTATTGCTCTTTTTTAAAATAGTTATCCCAAATATTTGCCGGAATATATTCAACTCTGTATGGAACAAATGGAGAGTCTAATTCCCAAAGCACCTTTCCGTTCATGTTTGTTATCATTACCGATCCTGTTTTGGCACTTGTTTGCAATAAATTTCCGTTGGGAAGTAAATACCCATTTCCCATTCGTGAAGTATATTTTACAGTGGGGAGTGGTGCATTTATTTTTGTAGTAGCGGTCATTGTTGCCGTATCTAAATGAAAAGATAATGTGCGTGACACTTCCCTGAAAAGGTTGTTGTCAAACAGCATATAATCACCTTCGCTATTTACATTTATGGCATGTTGAAAAGAAAACCATGCAGTTGAATCCATCTTAAAATCACCATTTCGTCCAAACTTCCACATTAATTCTCCGGTTTTCGAATTAACTTTCCAAATCTGATCCTCCATCGCCACGGAAACAAGATAGTTTCCATCTGTATCAAAATTCAGCGCATTCATGTGAAAGCGATCATAACCAAAATCATCAAGTAATGAATCATTTTCAATATCCCAGACATCCCAAACCGACCAATTCCATAATTTATTTCCCAAGGTATCCAAAACCACAATACCATCGCCCATTAAGGTATCGGGCGCTGCAGATGTTTTATTTGGGTTTTGATATATTCTTGAAGTTCGGTACAAAGTATTAATATGATTATCCTTATCCATCCTGATATCGTGGTGTATCAGATCATTTTCAACTTTACCTTTTAATTCGAGCCTCCACAACGTTTTTCCGGTAAGATCGATTTCGGCCACTGCTGTTCCGCCGGCAAACCCTATTTTGCCCCGTCGCATTGGCTTTTGAATTTCCTCCAGAATCTTACGATGTTCTTTTGGTTTATCATCTATTACATCTTTATTTGGTGGCCGCAGCATGGCAAGAATTGTACCTCGCGGGGTAATTGTTGCAGCCCTTACTCCTATATCATCCACTTGCCAATGCCATTTCACGTTTCCATTGGCATCAACCAGTGCAATAAACCCTGGTACCCGCGCATAGCAAATCATTATTAAACCATCTCCAAAAGCTTTAGTATCGAAGGGACCGCCATTGTTTACCCAATGAAAATTCAACCAAGGTGATTGCTCTCTGGTATGAAAAGATAAAACTTTTGAGGTAACATTAAACATTCGATCAATTACTATTTGATACTCGTAAGTGGTACCCGTTTCCAACAATAATAAATCAATGCTATGTTTAATATCTTTTGAAGAAAGTGTTGTTTGAAACCTATCCGTTGACCCCGCTTTCCAATATTCAACATACACCGGAGCAGGCTTCTTTAATTCAACATAGATTTCTTCCTGAAATGCATTATTATTAGGTGAGCTAAGCTTTATATTTTTGATAGAAATATTATTGGAGTAATACCTAATTGCAGCAATGGAAACTATTAAAAGTGAAAAAATGCTGAAGAGTATCCAATATTTTCTTTTTCTATTCATCAATTCTCAGAATTAGCAAATTTAAGAAATCATTGTTTTCAATTGGTTGAGAAAACCGCCGGCAAAAATTTGTTGCCGGCAGTTTTCTCAACCATTCTTTCTATTTTTTGTAAAAAGAATTTTAGAATATTGACAGGTTAAGGTAATCTATCAATATTTTCAGATGCCATATTGCTGTTTAACTGTGCATCCACTAAAGGGTATGGGAAATACTCCATATTTGATGTTACAGCCGGAGTTAATCCACGTGATTCCAGGTATGCATTACAAACTTCTTCATATTTTCCAAAGCGGAGTAAATCAGGCCGTCTTTTGTATTCAAATACAAATTCAAAACCTCTTTCGTCAAGAATTTTTTGTGCCATTTCATCCTTTGTTGTTGGCACCGGGAAACCAGCATTGCCATAAACGGGAGCGCCTGCTCTTGCGCGAATTTCATTTAAATAGGGCAATGCTGCTTCAGGACCATTTAACTCGTTTTCAATTTCAGCTTTGCTTAAGATAGCATCAGCCAAACGAAATACCGGAATGGTACGGCCATCATAATACACCGGATCTACCATCTCGTACGAATACTTCATGGTTGCAACATTTTTTAACAACTTAACAGTATCACTAGGCGGAACTGTTTGACCAGGTTCTGGCATCATATAAAAAAATCCGTGATCGGTAGTTCCATCGCGGTTAGACCGTCCTTCATAATTGTAATAAAAGAATTGTTTGCGTGGATCAGCATCATCATATTTTCTCCAGAAGTACAAAGATACTGCATAATATTGCCATCTATTGGGTACATCAGGATGATCTGCCGGACCAAAGTGGTTTGTTATTTCACCACCATTCTGGGAGGCTTCATGTAAAATAAAGAATATCATTCCTGCATCGTGTTTATTACTTTCCGACCAAATGTTTTTGAAATCAGGATTTAATGTATACACCCCTTCAGACCTTAATTGCAGAACCATGTCGATATAGGTTTTTGCATTGGTATAATCATGAGCACGCATATATACATTCCCTAGCAACATAGCAGCGGCACCTTTCGTAGCTCTGGTCAATCCGTCTGTTGCACTCCAGGTTTTCGGAAGATTATCTATGGCATATTTACAATCTTCGATGATAACTTTATCAACCTCACTCACCGGAGAAAGTTCCATATCATATGTTTCAGTTGGAACCATAATATCAACAATTAATGGAACAGGCCCCCAGGCATCGGTTGCGTCGCGATAAGCCAAAGCCCTTAAAAAACGAGCCTGTGCAATTATCTGTTTCTTTTTTGTTTCATCCATTTCAACCCTTGCAACCCTATCAATAAGCACATTTGCATTACTAATTACTTCGAACATATACCGCCAGTTATATTGGAAATAACGGTTATTGGCATCGTAAGTGAAGTTACTTAATTTAGTAGGGTCTCCTGCTGCTGTTGAGAATCCCATATCAGTAGTATAATCGGTGGTCATCACAAGATAACCATTATAATACATCCATCCATCTCCCGGAAACGGGGCCAAATCAGCATAAACACCAACAAGTGCGGCATTAATATCACTTTCTGTTGAATAGGCATTTGAGGTGGTCATATCACTGTACATTTCTGGTTCTAAGTCAGTACAACTCGCCAGAAAAACCAGTGCCAGTAGTATTATTATATTTCTCATACTTTTTAATTTTTTCATTTTGAATTATAAACTTCCCTAAAATGTAACGTTTAATCCTACTGTAAAGGACTTCATACTGGGATATGAATTAAAATCGAGACCACCTCCGGCATTTGCAGTTTGTGTTCCTTTTGCCTCATACCCTTTAGTGTCAACTTCCGGATCCCATCCGGAATATTTTGTAAGAGTAAATACGTTTTCGGCTACAACATATAACCTCAGAGAATTAACAAAACTTATTTTAGCAGGAATTGTATATCCCAATGTTATATTTTTCAACCTGAAAAATGATGCATTCTCGATAAAATGACTATTTGTATAACCTCCATATTTCGCATAATAAAATCCATTACGTGGCAAATCAGTATCCGTATTAGTTGGTGTCCATCGATTTAAAGCATCTGTAGTACGGTTCCATTCCAAATTCATATTTGTCATATTCAATAAATCGTTGCCAACCGATCCATAAAAGAAAAGAGATAAATCGAAATTACTGTATCTAAAATTATTAGTAAACCCAAAAATAAAATCTGGTTGGGCTGAGCCAATAATGGTTCTATCGTCCGAAGTAATTGCTCCGTCCGGAACACCTTCCGGTCCCGATATATCCTTGTATTTTGGATCCCCTGGCTTAGCATTAGGCTGTGGTGCATAGGTTTCACCTTCCTGCAGTACTCCATCATAAACATACCCGAATAAGGATCCTAAAGGTTCTCCTTCACGAACAATAGCATATTGCTCTTCAGACACATTTCCCACCGGTTTAGAAGAGGTTATATAAATTTCACTTTCTCCCCCAAGGCTAACGACATTATTTCTGTTTAAAGCAAAATTTAAGTGGGTATCCCATTTGAACTTGCCTGTTGTATTAATCGAATTCAATTCAATTTCAAATCCTTTGTTGGAAATTTCTCCAACATTAGACTGAACAACAAAGAAGCCTGAGTAGGTTGGAAGATTCTTTCTAATTAGAAGATCTGAAGTTGTTTTGGAATAAGCATCAATTGTTACGGCAAGTCTTGAATTAAAAAATCCCATATCCAGTCCAACATTATATTGAGATGTTGTTTCCCATTTAAGGGTTGGATTTTCCGGCGTATTGGGGTTCAGGTGTGTACCAGCTGTATTTGATACTCCGTCAAAAGTTAAATGAGTATTACTCATTAAAGCATAGGACGCATACTCTCCCACCTGATCATTACCGGTTTTTCCGTAACCAGCTCTTAGTTTAAGATTTGAGAAAACACCCAGATCCATTATGAACGGCTCTTGATCGATTCTCCACGCAAGCGACCCGGATGGGAATGTCCCCCAGCGTTGATCGGAACCAAAACGTGATGAGCCATCGCCTCTCAGTGTAAATGTTGCAAGATATTTTTCCTTATACGAATAATTAAATCTACCGAAGAACGAGACCAAAAGACTTTCTCGTTTGTAAGAGGAAACTCCCGTTATTGTAGAAGCAGCGCCTACGTTGTGATAGGAGAACAAATCGGTTGAAAATCCTTTTACACCTATTGATTCGCTTTGGTAGCCAAATTTCTGATACGAATAACCGCCCATTAAATTAAAAGAGTGATCTTCATTAATTGTTGTTCGGTAGTTTACTGTTGCATCGAGGAGCTGATTAAGTGAAGAAAATTCGTTCCTGCTAGCAACTCCATTGTCGATACCCCCCTGATATGTTGATCGTGGCAAGTATCTTCCCTGAAAACTATGAACGAGCTCTACTCCTCCGTTTACTTTAAATATAAGATTTTCAATTGGTTCAACTTCGATAAACATATTACCATTGAATTTATCATTGGTCTTATCGTTTGTCCGTTCCAAAAGGTTCGCTAAAGGGTTGTCCCCTCTTCCACCAGGAGGCCTTCCAAATGTGCCATCTTCATTATATGCCGGAACCGTAGGATCATAAGTTAAAATGCCCAATAATACATTTTGATACAAAATATTCCCACTATACAATTGGAAATTTGAATTTTCCCGCTGAGCAAAAACTGTTGCACCTGCATTAATAAAATTGTTAATAGTTTGATCAATATTTAATCGCCCTGACAAGCGGGAAAAGTCAGTATTTTTCAGTACCCCCTTTTGGTCAAAAAAACCAAGACTGGTTAAAACCCTTGTTTTTTCGCTACCTCCTTTAAACTGAATATTATGATCCTGAACTACTCCAGTTCGAGATGTTTCTTTAATCCAATCGGTATTTACATTAGACTGTAACTGCGATTGCGTATAAACTGCATATTCCTGATTTTCCTGACCATCAATTTCTTTGTAAAGGGCATTGGCCAGTTCCATATACTGTTTACCATCAAGCATATCAAATGGATTAATAAGCTTCTGAGTTCCGACATACCCGTTGTAAGTAATTTGATTTACTCCTGCTTTACCCCGTTTTGTAGTAATTAAAATTACCCCATTCGCTCCTCGTGCACCATATATTGCAGTAGCAGATGCATCTTTCAGGATTTGCATAGATTCGATATCATTGGGGTTAATATCGGCACCATTTGTTGTTGGAAATCCGTCAACAACATATAACGGTTCATTATTACTGCTAATTGAATTGGAACCACGTATCCGAATAGAAACGCTACCACCAGGTGCTTTTGAATTTTGTGTTACAACAACTCCCGACGTGCGTCCCTGCAATGCTTGTGCAGCATTACTTACCGTTCCACCTAAGTTCATGTCTTCGTTCGACACTGAAACAACTGCACCAGTTAGATCACTTTTTTTCATGGTTCCGTATCCAATTGCTACTACTTCTTCCAATCCAACCGCTTCTACTGCCATTGTTACATTAATATTCGTCTGGTTTCCAACAGCTACCTCCTGCTTCTTCATTCCCACGAATGAAAATACCAAAGTTGCATTTTCAGGAATATTGGGAATGGAGTATTCCCCGTCAGCATCAGTTACCGTGCCCTGGGTGGTACCTTTTACAACAACGGTTACACCCGGTAAAGACTGGCCATTCGTGTCGGTCACTTTACCGGAGATCGTTTTTTGCTGCTGAATACTTTTTAAAGCACCTTCGGCATCGTTGGGCGAGAGGATGATTTGCCTGCCCAGCACTTCGTATTGGAATCCGGCTTCATCCTTGATTTCATCTAAAATATCGAAGATTTTTTTGTTTCTGAATTCACCGGAAACTTCCTGTTCCACGTTGATTTTGCCGGTGTAAAAAAAGCGGAATTCACTCTGGTTCTCAATATTTACCAGGAAATCTTCGAGGCTCATTTTGTTTGCATTGACTGTTAGCCGGGTGGTTTGCGAGTACGTTTCGGATGCGAAAACTCCCATAAGGGATATCAGCATCAAAAAAACAGTTAGTTTCATAACTTTAAGCAATTTTGATTTCCACAGACTTTGTCCATGGAAACTTCGTTTCTTTTTCATAATTTTGAACTGGTTTGAATAAGTAACTACGATTATTTATCAGCTACTATGAGAAGCAGGAAGAGCAAGTTCCTGCTTCATTTTTTAATGCCCGGCAACTGAACAGGCGAATACCGGTTATTTCATAAGCAGATAAGTTTTAGTTTGATTCACAGACTTGATTATTATTGATTATTCATTTTGCTTTTATTGTAAATACCCTTGTCTTATTATTAAAGCAGTATTTTACCGGGGCGGCCTTGCTGATCATTTCCATCACCTCGCTGATGGTTTCCATTTCAATGGTGCCGGTGTACCACAACTTATCCAGTTCCGGATCGGAATATTCAATTTTTACATTGTACCAGCGTTCCAGTTTTTTGATAAAGTCGGGAAATGGCTCTTTATTGAAAAGCAGTTTTCCATCTTTCCACGAAGTATAGTATTTGGTTTCCACCTGTTTTACGATAAAACCTGTTGCAGTTTTTTCAATTTGTTCTCCGGGTTGAAGGGTAACTTCATTTTCGGTGTTTTTTACTTTAAAGGCCACAACTCCTTCTTCGAGTGTGGTTTCGAAAGCGTTGTCGTCGGTATAGGCTTTTACATTGAATGAAGTACCCTTCACTTTCACATCGCCATATTGGGTTGATACCAGAAAAGGCGTTTCGTTTTTTGCTACCTCAAAATACGCTTCGCCCACCAGTGTAACCGGCCTGTTTTTCCCAAATTGCTGCGGATATGAAAGTGTTGACCCGGAGTTTAACCAAACTATTGAACTATCGGGTAAAACTATTTTCGATTTTGCCCCCATCGGGGTGGTGATGGTTTGGAGTTGAGCAGCCAGATTATTTTGCTCGGGTTTGCTCAAAAAGAAAATGTTACTGATTACCAGAGCAACCACCAAAACTGCTGCAATCCGCAATCCCCAGGTGTAAACTGTTATTTTACGTTGCGCTGCCTTTTGCTTTTCGAGCCAGATGGATTCTTTGATTCGGGTAAAAAGTGCAGAGTTTGTAACAGGTTCTGCATTGGATTCACTCATCTGCTCATTCCACAAGGATTTCATCTGGTTAAAAACGGCAGAATCGTTTTTCTTATTCCCTATAAAATCTGTGACTTCTGAAAACTCACCTGGACTGAGAAGCGAGTGGTAATATTTTTTGAATAAATTCTTCATGTTGTGTTTTACTAATTGTTAATACACAGCAAAAAGGTTTATCCCTTGTGAGAACCTGAGATTTTTATAAAAAAAGATAAACCCAGAGAAACGAGATGAATCCCAGATTTTTAAGTTTTTCTTTCAGGAAACGGGACGACTGTGTAATATGGTATTCCACGGTTTTGGTGGAAATTCCCAGTTTTTCTGCTATTTCTTTATGCGATAAACCTTCCGTGCGGCTTAAAACGAAAATTTCCTTCTGGCGTTCGGGCAAGGTATTAATCAGTTGATCCACTTTTCCCTTCACATCGTTGTATTCAATTTCATCAAGTGATGAATATTCCTGTGCCAGGGAAAGGCTGCGGATTTCGTCCCTGGTTTTTTTGTTGTTCAAACGACTGCGTAACTCATTCAGTAACAGATTGCGGGTAATGGTAAAAATGTAAGAATTGAAGGTTGCTTCGGAATTTATCTTTTTCCTGTTTTGCCAGATTTTTACAAACACCTCCTGAATAATATCGTCAATGCCCTCTTCAATCTTTAAAAACTTTCTGGAGAAATTGAACAACCGCGGATAATAATAATTGAAAAGCTCTTCCATTGGCGCTTCGTTGTCGTTTGCCAATGCTGCAATTATTTTATCCAGGTCAGGTTTCACAGTCATTTGTTCTGGTGAATTCAAAACAAACTTAACATTTTTTGGTGAATTGATTTTTCAGAAATTCTCTTTCCTCCTTAAATTACTGAATCACAGTGCTAAAGCCCTGCCTTTGCCGGCAAGCAGATAGGTCTCAAAAAAAACATTATATATTTTTTAAGGCAAAAAAACAGTTGATAAATGTCCTTTTCGGCATTTTTAGCCGCTGTAACCCGATGACTGAGATTTGCGAGGGGTTGCGGGCGATGAGCGGGAAACTAAACTTGTTGGGGATTGGAAAACCCCGGCCAACTGCGCCTGCAACCGCGGTTATGATTCCAATTCTGATGAATATTTTTTTGAAATTATTTCTGAGCGCTATGAACGAAAGTTTTTTATTCCTTCATTAAGAAATTTTACATAACCATCAACGCGGGTGTCGTAACCTTTGGGCTGCGCCAGCATTTGCCCATTATGGCCGAGTAGTACGTAAAATGGCTGGGCATTTGGTTTAAAATGTGTGGCCTGAAAATCGCTCCATTTGTTGCCAATGGTTTTTACTTTTCGGTTCGTGGTTTCCGAAACATACTGCTCATTTTCGGGCAGGGTGGTTTTGTCATCCACATAAAGCGAAATCAACACGTAATCGTTTCTAAGCAGGCCCAGAACTGTTTTATCGCTCCAGACATTATCTTTCATTTTGCGGCAGTTTACACAGCTCCATCCGGTAAAATCAAGAATTACCGGTTTGTTTACCTGTTTTGCATAGGCCATTCCCGCTTCGTAATCGTGGAAACAATTGAGCCCATGCGGACAATGAAACTCATCGTCGGAAACGGCAGCATCGGGAAAACACAGGGTGTCAGCAACGCCTGCAATCCTCCGGCAAAACCGGCAAAAAAGATGGCCCAGGTTCCCAGGTTGCTTCCTTCGGGTTCAAAAGGACCGGCAACCGGCGCGGCGGCAACAAAAGCGGGGCCTTCTTTAATAGTTACGACCGCAAAACAAACTGTTTTTTGAAGTAAGCGAAACAACATTCAATACCGACAAGTTCATCCTCTTTATGGATAAGTTTTCAAATCAGATAGTCAAAAGGACTGTTGTTATACTTGATAATTCACCAATTCATAAATCGAAAAAGTTCATGACAAAAATGGAAGAATGGAAAGAAAATGATTTGTTGGTTTACTTTCTGCCACCATATTCCCCGGAACTAAACCTGATAGAAATCCTGTGGCGAAGAATCAAATATCAATGGTTGCCTTTTGAAGATCTCTGTTTTCAGAACCTCAAAGAACGTTTGTCGTACGTTTTAAATAACGTTGGCTGTAAATACGACATTATATTTAACCATTGCTTAAACTCAACAGGAATTAAAAAACTTTGGTTTATCAAAGGTTGGCAAGCGCATAGCCTGGGCTTTGTAAAATTCCGGATTTTGAAAGCGGCCAACCGTTTCAGGTGATTTAATGCTTTTGGGGAAAACAGGCAGCTCCTTGTTGCCCACGATTTACATGGATGGCAGTTTAAATTTCATCGTCACTTCCCCGGTTTCCTTGTTCACTTCAATGGTCTGGTTTTCTATGCCCATTTCCTTCCCGGTGGCCATTTTAAATAAGCCGGACAGGAATTGCATCCCGCTGTTCATAACCGTTTCCAGTTCTTTGGCCTGAACATTACGGTTTGATCCATTATTATCTGCAGAAACTTCGGCTAATTCCTCCTGCTTTTCGGCATCGTCGCCTGAAAAATCGATTTCATCTGCCGGAAGTTTTTCAGGTTCGGTTCCAGGAATAATTTGTTCCTGAAGCAATTCTGCGGTTAATTCTTGTTCCTGTTCTTTTCTTTCGGTTTCGTTGATAAACTCTTCCAACTGTTCAATAAACTGGGACCGGCCTTTGGTACTGAAATCGACAAAGTTGGTCCGGGCATCGTCGCCCAGCACCCCGTCGAACAGGCTTTGCTTGACCAGCAGGCCAGAGGCGATCTGTTGTTCAATGGAATCGCGGGTAATGAAGTTGAAAATTGTCAGCTTGTTGCTTTTCTGCCCAATCCTGTCGATACGCCCGATGCGCTGGTTCTTTTTGGCCGGGTTCCACGGAAGCTCGAAGTTAATTAACGTGTCGGCAACTTGCAGGTTGAGGCCCGAGCCGCCCGCCTCTGTGGATAAAAACACTTTGTACTGGGGGTTCGATTCAAATTTGCGGATGAGCTCGCCGCGTAACGGGACAGGTATTTTTCCATTCAGTTCCACAAAGCCAATATTATTTTCACGCAACAGCCTACCTATCAACTTGTGTACTTTGATCCATTCAGAAAAGATAATGATCTTGGTGTTTTTATTCGGGACATCAAGTTCATCAAGCAAAATATGCTTCAGTTCTTCCAGCTTGGGCGATTCGTTGGTTTTTTCGTCAATCAGGTACGTGGAGTCACAAACCATTCGCATATTGGCAAGTAGCAGTTGCATTCGCTTAAGGTCATAAGGGGTAAGAAATTTTTTCCGGATGATTTGCGCCAGCCCTCTCGCGTAAGAGCCATGGTAATCGGCCTGCATTGGTGAAAGTTGAACCGGGATATTGATCTGGCGGAGATTGGGCAACTGGTCGATCACCTTCCTCTTTTCGCGCCTGATGAGAACCGTTTCCAACCGCTTGTTCAGCTTTTGGAGATTATAATAGCCGTTTATTTTGTTGTGCTTATCAGGATCGAAAAGGCAGTGCTGGTAAGAGAATTCCCACAACGGCCCAAAAAATTCGGCGTCAAGGATACCCACGATGGAAAAAATATCGATCAGCTTGTTCTCAATGGGAGTGCCGGTAATGGCCAGCTTGTGCTTGGCCCCGATCCGTTTTAATGAGGAGGCCGTTTGGGTTTCATAGTTTTTGGCCCGCTGGGCTTCGTCCAGGATCAGAAAATCCATACCGGCATTATTGATGGCAACCTGGTCGCGCAACACGGTTTCATAATTTACTATGAAGAAGAAATAATTACTGTCTTTGTACAGTTGAGCCCGTTCTTTCGGCGTGCCCTGGACAACCAGCGCCTTTTGGTCCGAAAATTTTTCCACTTCCTTCTTCCATTGTTCTTTCAGCGAAGCGGGACAAACCACCAGTGTTTTGGTGAATCCGAAGATCTCCTTTTTCAAAACAGCAGTCGCAATGGCCTGAATCGTTTTTCCAAGCCCCATCTCGTCAGCAATAATGGCTGTTTTCCGGAAGAGGGCAAACCGGATCCCTTCCTTCTGGTAATCGTACAGATCGGCTTTTATCCTGCTGAAATCCGGAGTAATTGTTTCCTGAAGGTCTTCGAGCACTTTTTTTTCAAAAGCAGCTTCAATTTTTTCTGTGACCTCCGGCCGGATACAGATGCCCGGGTTTTTAGCGGCTTCATCTATAAAATTCAACAGCCCCGTAATCTTATCATCCTCAACGAAATTTAAATTTTTGAAATAGCGCGAGATCAACAATTGCTCTTCAACCGGCAATTTATCCGGGTAATACCAGCTTATCTTATAATCGTTCAAAGGATCGCAATAAATTTCGATGAACGGGAATGTTTTGTCCAGCTTGTTGAAAAGCTCCTTGTTTTCTTTTAACGCATTGAAGGCAAACATGATGTGCTTGGTAGTGCCCAGTTTGTTCAGGCGCGAGTCCATGCTGTTACTGTAGCCGGTTTCGTTCTTAAAATCGCGAAGGAATACTTTATACCTGATTCCCCGCTCATTAGTCAGGATGTGGTCTCCATAAATATTGTCAGCCCACTTGATGCGGTATTCTGCCTTTTCAGCTTTTTGCCGCCGTTCTTTTAACACCCGTTTGATCATTCCTTCACGGGTGTATTTTTTATGTTCCAACTGTTCTTTGGGATCCAGCAGATGCACTTCGTTTTCAACCTGTAGCAAACAAGCATACGAGTTTTTATCCCATCCGATGTTATCGTTTTTTGCAACCGGGATTATCGTACCGTCTTCTTCAATATCCAATACGATCTCAGCCACTTCGTTTTTTGACTCATCACTTATTATTAGTTCGTACCGTGAAGCTGACTGGGACAAAATCTGGCATTGCCCGTTGTTAAAAATAATTTCACCGAGGGCCAGCTCCTGCATTCCAAGCTGATTTTTCAGTTTTTGTTTTTGCTGGAGAATGATTTTCTTACTATCCATATAACCGTTGTTTGATTACCAACCTAATCTACAGGTTGAATAACTGATTGACGTTTTTCCGCTCCCAAAGATAAGTCTAATTTGAAACAGAATGAAGGCAGATATGGATTTTGCTTGCATAGACTTATCAAAAGAAGAATTTATGGAATTGACAGACACTGTAATAAGCTTCTTAAAACATAAATCATAACCTGTCCAGGCAAGCGATTTGGCAAGATTGCAAGGGAGTTAACAGACAAAGGGCATAGATCGACCAAGGGGATCACCTGATAATCATTTATTCTTGTGGTTCGAAATTGAAATCCGTCAAATGTCAATTTTTCGGGGAAGACCGAACCAATGATTTTTCTTTTCTGGGCAATGTTGCCATTTTCGTATAATGAATAGGGTTGGAAATACTGCTAATCGCCTTGTTTCACAAGGGGTTTTGAGAATCGCTCATGGAACCTGTTAGTTTCGCTTCAAACCTGGTAATCCGCGTTTCAATTTCAGATTTCATTATGCGGTAGTCTTCGGCTTCAATATCGCCACATAAAAGCAATTCTCTTGCCTTGTAAAGCCGTTTATTTTCCAGTAAAGCAGAATCTCTTTTCCTGTCGGCGAGTTTATACGCCAGTTCTGATCAAGCGATGCCCAAAAATCCATCGCAATGGTGCGGATAAGAATTTTTACATTTACAATTTCCACTTTTGTCGTCAGGAAAACCCGAACCGTCACAATCAGGGGAAGGCTGCGGTAACCATTGGGTTTTGGATTTTTGATATAGTTGGAGGTGCGTATAGGTTTTATATCGTCCTGCGAGCGCAACAAATCTCTAACCAGGTAAATATCGTCAATATAAGAACAGGTCACCCTGCCGCCGGCAATATCGGTCAGGTTTTACCTTGCCGCCTACACGGTAAGCCTGTATCCTCTTTTTTGCAATTTCCTGATAATACTTGCCGGGGTTTTAACCCTTGTTTTGACAAGATGGATAGGATTTCTTTCATGTGCATATTTAAAACCATTGTTCAGGTTCTACATTTTGGTTACAATCTCCCGGGATGCTGACAGGTAACGATTTTCCGTCGCAATAAAAGAGCGAATGGTTTTTACCGTATCGGCAGGAAGAAAGTTGCCGGTTATTCCTTCGAAAAGACAAGCTATTTTGGTGTAATCCCGGATATTCATGCTTTTATCTATTTTTGAATAATTCATCAGAAACTCATCTCAGCCCTGAAGAAAATTCCGTTCTTATCAACAAATCCTGAATCGGCATATGAACTTCCTAATTGCCTGACATATTCCACGCGCAGTACTTTGAAAATATTGGTCAGCCCAAAACCAATTTCTGCATAGGGTTTGCCCATTTCGGTGGTGTAATATCCTGGCAAATCAAAAACAGGTTTATAATTTCCGGTAAGTTTCCCGTAATGTGTTTTTAACGATGCCATTTCCCGTAATTTCAGTTTTCGTATAAAAGGAATACGGTTTAGAATGATACCCCCGCCATTGAAATCGAGATGAACGTTGGTATATAGGTTATGTGCGAACGACGCATGGTGCAACAGGTTGAACCTGTATTTTGCATATCCGTACGACCTGGAACCTACCGGCATATCCAGTAAATCGTAAGGTGCATCGCCAATCAGGTAGCCGCCGTTTACCATGTAACGCATAAAAGTAAGCCCCATGTTTACTTTCCCTGTAACTGAGCCATGAAACTGTGCGTACATCCCAAAATTGTCGGAAGAATTACCCGGTAAACTCACCTGCCCCAAATCCATACTTAGATTAATTACCGGGGTCTCGTCGATGTAATACACGCGGGCAAAATAATATTGGTCGTAATACTGGCCGAATGCCAGCCTTGTATTAAATAAAATCCCGTAATTATTATAGGTATGATAATTCACATTATTGCGCGTAAAATGCACATCCGGAGTTTCTATGCTATGCAGAAAATAAGGTGAAACTTCAACACTAATGTCTTCGGGGGCATTGTATTCCATAATCAGGTTAAAACTCTTCTCCTCCTTCAGATATGGATTTTCTTCCTTACTTGTAATGGCTGCAATAAAATTTCCGTTTCCGCGTGTATTGGGATTCTTTTTAATAAACCGGAGGTATTTATCCTGTGAAACCAGGTTATAATCATCTGAATAGTTTCCCCGTATAATAAATTTGTCGGTTGGCAAAAGCTGCCAGGCAAAGTTCAGCCCGTATTTCAACTCGTTACTTTTTGTTCCGTAACCTAAAAATCCTCCAAGGGTAAAACGTTCGAACATTTTTTCGCCGGTTCGGAGTGGAAGTGAAAATCGCTGGCCCTCGATGGCATTGGTGCTGTAAATATCGAACACCGGCCCTATTTCAATTTTTCCTGCATCGATGTAACTCGTTAAAACCATCCCGCCAATGGCATCAATTCCCTGCACGACCGAGTTCTCCTTTAACTTCTCCACCCGCATGTAGGTACCTTCATCAAAATTGTTGGAAGACTCAAATTCAGGCTGGTTTTTCCAAATTCTTGGCCTGATTTCGTTCAGTCTTTTTGATGTGGAATATTGGGTTGTTTTTGTTACCAGCCAGTTACCACTCGAAATTTCGTCGATTCGTTGTGAACCATATTTCGAAACCGTGTCCCTGTTTAGTGAAAGCGCCAGGTTTAAACTGATTTCCTGGTTGTTATAAAACCAGTCGCCATCGTCGATTTTCGAATAATTTACGTTTGATTTGAACCCATTCACAAAATTTATGTTTGCTTCTTCCTGTACATAAGCAAAAATACTGGTCAGTGCAAATGTGCTGTCTTCAACAGTAAAACGTCCGGTAAACAAGGGATTATATTTATTTTTTGGCGTAAAGGAAAAACTGAAATATTTGGTATCGCCAACATAGGTACTGTCGTTTAAGTAAAAATCGTAGAGCAATTGTGCCGTGTTGCTTAATGGCGAAGTTATTCCCCTGCCAAGTATATTTATCTGGTCTTTGTAGAAATCCATATCTATAACTACGTTTAAAAGGATCAGGCTTTCAATAGTCTGGTTCAGTTTGGGGAAGATTCCGTCTTTCCGGTTGTAAACAATGCTGTCTTTTCCAAATGAATTTTTCTTTCCCAGTTCTGCCAGATAAATAGGCGAGAAACGAAGGCTCTGCCCATCCAGCTTCATGGTAACTTCGTCTAAATTATTAATAATCCTGTTTGCCCGTGACGCAGAATCGATGGCCACATAAACCGTTGTCCGCTCAAACATTTTATAATCGCTAACTTTTTGTATGTTTTCACGGTTTTCCTTTTTTCTTTCCTGAATTTGTTTCAACAAAACTTTGGCACGCGAAACTTCGGGTTTTACCGTTACTTCGCCAAGTTCGTGAACCTCTTCATCCAGAAAAACCACAAGCGGACTCTCTGTTATTTTTTTTGCAGGAATTTCCCATTTTCGATAACCGACTGTAGACACACAAAGCGTATCATTCTGCGATAGTTTTATTACAAACTGACCATTTGTGTCTGACATCGTCCCCCTTGTTGTGCCTTTAACCCAAATATTCGAGAAAGGTAGTGGTTCCTGGCTTTTCCTGTCTTTTACAAATCCTGTGATTTCCTGTGCGAAAACGCCAAGATTTGTGATGGCCATGATAATGACCAAACTAATTTTATGTAACATTGTTAGATTGCTTGCTCCTTCTCTTTTTTTATTAACCAGTACAATCCTTTTACGCCAATTTTTATGTCGTCGAGTTTAAAGAGGACAAGAATTTTTTCGGTGTAGGCAATTACTCCCCAACCTACCGCCAGGTAATACATCCAGGGATAAAAGCCAAAAACAAACAACACAAAAAAGAATATACTTTGTACATATCCGGCCGATACGGCGGAATACAAATGCAATCCGGGAATTTTCCCAAACCGGGCAAAGGCTATAATGTAGCTTAAAACGAATACCCCCAGGAAAATATATAAAATCCAGGCATGAGGTTCAATTTCGGCCCACTTAAAGATGAACAAGCCCAGTAAAGCCATGGCATAAGTACAAATATCGGCCAGGTTGTCGAGCGCTGCCCCAAAATTGGTTTGCAGTTTAAAAATACGTGCAATATTTCCATCCAGGACATCGCTTACCAGGCTGATACACAGTAAAATTACAAATCCGTTTTCGCGCCCGGTAAGCGCCATAAAAAGGATTACCGGAAAAATCAGAAGGCGGTATAAACTTATAAAATTGGGAACGTTAATGATATTTTCGCCTTTTATTATAATCTGTTTCATTGTTTTTATGTTTAATTGCTTGATTATTTATAATGTTATTATAACCATCCATCTTTCAGGGCAGCTTCGTGTTCCTTTTTCTTTCTCTTTTCCGAAAGGGTTTCTATAAAATACCCCATCATTTTAGCGATAGACTTATAATCGGGGCCTGTTTCCGTATTTTTCAGGAACTTATCTCTTTGTCGCGTATCAAATAAAATATCGGTTGAAGCATAACTTTCGGTAAACGACATCCCTACCGAAATCAATCTTTCGATGGGGTTCATATCTTTTCGTTCCAGAGTTTTTAACGGGATAATTTGAATTGGCGCCAACTGGTTCAGGGTATCGATAATAAAACTGTTGCGAACCGGGTTTTTTGATACAAAATGCATTATCCCAGGAATCTCTTTCTCTTCCACTACCCTGGTTAAATGCCCTGTAACAGTATCGATCGGGATTAAATTCTGGGTAGCATCCGGATCAACATGTACCCGCACTATTTCATTGGGATACCGGTTGGCCAGGTTGTAAACCCTTTTGGCAAAATCGAAAATCCCGTAATCGGTTTTGGTCACGCCGGTTTCCTTGTTTCCTACCACCTGCGACAACCTGATTATGTGCCCGTTCAGTCCGTTGTTTCGAATATTTTCCCCGACAATATTCTCCGCAAACCGTTTCGATTGCTCATAGTAATTTCTGAATTCAGAGATATCTTTATTGCCATAAAATTTTTCTTCGAACAGGCCATTAAACCGACCACACGAATAGGCCGTTCCGATGTAAAAAAAGCGGGAGCCTTTCATGGCATATTTCAAAAAAACCTTAATTGAATTTTCAAGCCCTTCAATATTAGTAGAAAAAATTTCATCAACCGACTTTTCATCGTATTTCAAACTGGCGGCAAAATGAAAATAATCGACATTGCCAGTAAAAATACTTTTTAGAACATTTTCATTCATCGAAAAATTATTGTCGAGCAATGAATAATTGTAAACTTCAAGATTGGATGTATTTATTTCCTTTTCATCATTAATATACGCGAGTACTTTGTTCATTCGTTCTTTCGGATCTTGTTTATTTGCACGAACCAATGCAATTACCTTAAATTGTTTCTTCAATAAACTGTTGATAAAATTTGAAGCAACATATCCGTTTGCCCCGTTAATAATTACTGTTCTCATATTTCAATTTTTATATATTCTATTTTTGGGCTCTCTTTGTATTAAAGGAACAAAAGCAAAACGAGTAGCGCACTTAAGGGAATACTGAGATTATCGGATCCGCGCCAGCTTATCATTTCAGCAAACATGGTTACTAAAGCAACCAGCATTGCCAGCCAGAATGTTTCAAAATCGAATACCCCGCGATGAAAATAAAGCGCTATAATGCTGATTACAAAACTTGAAACCAGAAATGCCCCCGACCCCAGCCATGTTTTATTTAATTTTTTCCCAAATACTTTAATTCTTCCATTGTAGGCTTTTATATTGATTCCGAGAATGGCTGCCATCGGGTCGCTTACAGCCAGGATAAGCATGGGAAGTATGTAGAGGAATTTATTATCCAGTATATCGGAAAAAAGAAATGTAAGATAAATTGCAACCGGTAATAAATAGCTACCCATCGATTTTCTTTCAATGCCGTGAATCGACTTTAACAATTTCCCCTTCCGGGTAATAAACAATACCAAAGCAAACAAAAATGCCAGCGCCAGAATATACCAGTGCGAAGGAAAAATATATGGAAATGGCACCGTAGCCAGCACAGAAGAGAAGTGGGCAAACTTGCGCGTTATTTCTCCTGTGGGGTTAAGCCTGCGATAAACCAGCTCATTAAAACTCAACAACAAACCAATCCCAATCAAATAAACAAATGACAATACAATAATATTCCCCATAACCAGTATCCCTGTTAAATTTTTAAAATATGAACAGCAATTGCTGCCCAGGCGCCTCCCGCGATTAGACTGTCGAACCGGTCTAAAAAGCCGCCGTGCCCGGGAATCAGGTTGCTGTAATCTTTTACCTTGTATTTTCTTTTATAAAGCGATGCCAAAACATCGCCGGCGAATGCAAAAATAACCGTTCCTGCGGTAAATAAGAATAATTGAGGGATTGTTCCCCTAAAAAGACTTTTTAATAAAAACACACTTATCAATGAAATTAAAGTTCCTCCAATTAAGCCCCCCAATGTTTTATTTGGGCTAATATTTGGCATTATTTTGGTTTTTCCGAAAAGTT
>WOYI010622948.1_pt1 | contig 28745 bp, 32 predicted proteins | sample 6423411 | NCBI WGS metagenome assembly WOYI01 (sample SAMN13441803, study PRJNA592873) | oil field metagenome | biome: oil field; feature: oil-well bore; material: oil-contaminated soil; isolation source: oil-contaminated soil from oil-well borehole | place: Germany: Wietze | collected 2016-10-18 ...
AAGCAGGCGCCAATTTCTACAAATGCGGCGATGCCACCACCGAGCCCCATTTCATTAGCTGGAACCCGATTGCGACGCCTACACCCGATTATCATCGTCCTGAATTCTTCGGGAAATTGAATTTTAAAAAATAAACATATTCTTGTTTATTTTTTTTAGTTTTTCGATGAACATTATTCCTTATAACAGGTTATATTTGCGTGAATATAAATACGATTAAAAACTTATGCATTTAAAAATTAAACCTGATTTGCTATGACAGGAATGGAGTTGTACGATAAAACCTCTTCGAATATTTCGAAACTGGTAACTACAAGCTATAGTACTTCCTTTTCGCTGGCAACACGAATGCTAAATAAAAGACACCGTGATGCGATTTACGGTGTTTACGGCTTTGTGCGTTTTGCCGACGAAATTGTGGATACTTTTCACGGTCACGATCAGAAAGAAATGCTCGATAAATTTGAAGCTGATTTGAAATATGCATTAAAGAGCAAAATTTGTCTGAACCCGGTTTTACATTCATTCCAAAGTGTGGTTAACGAATACAAAATTCCATACGAATATATCGAAGCATTTTTGACGAGTATGCGTTTCGATCTAAGAAAAAAAAATTACAGTAGCCAGTTGGAAACCGATATTTATGTTTACGGATCGGCAGATGTGGTAGGTTTGATGTGTCTGCATATTTTCTGCGACGCTGATTCCGATAAAATCAAGCAAATGCGGGTACCGGCGATGAAACTGGGTTCGGCGTTTCAGAAAGTAAATTTTTTGCGCGACTTGAAAAACGATGCAGAAGAACTCGGGCGTATTTACTTTCACCATATCGATTATAAAAACTTTACCGAAGAGGTTAAACAGCAAATAATTGACGAAATTAAAAAGGATTTAGAACTGGCAGCCATCGGGATAAAAATGTTACCCAACGATGCGAAAATTGCGGTTTCGATTGCTTATTTTTACTACAAACGTTTATTACAAAAATTAAATAATACACCGGCACAGAGGATAAAGGAAGCTCGTATTCGGATTTCGAACACCACTAAACTGCTGATTTTGGTTCGGGTATATTTTTTAGGAAAACTACGATTGCTATGATGTATGAACAAGTAATATTGGTTGACAAAGAAGATAATGAACTGGGAGCGATGGAAAAAATGTCTGCTCACCTCGATCCGGTTCTGCACCGAGCCATTTCAATATTTATCGTGAATACGAAGGGAGAATGGCTCTTGCAGCAACGCGCACTCGGAAAATACCATTCCAACGGCTTATGGACGAATACCTGTTGCAGCCATCCGCGACCTGGCGAAAGTAATCTCGAAGCCGCCAAACGACGTTTATTCGAAGAAATGGGTATGGAAACCGAACTCAGCGAAAAATTTCATTTTATCTATCGCGAAGCATTGGATAACGACCTGACTGAATACGAATTTGACCATGTTTTTATAGGTGTTAGCGATAGGCTTCCGCAAATAAATACAAACGAAGTGATGAACTACAAATACATCAATTTCAATGATTTAAAAAAAGATATAAAAGATAATCCCGGAAAATATACCGTTTGGTTCCTCAAAATTGTTGACAGAGTAAACGAATACCTAAAATAATGATTTTGAATATAATTTTGGCAATAGCCGCGTTTGCGTTTATGGAGTTTGTAGCCTGGTCGAACCACAAATTTGTAATGCACGGTTTTTTGTGGAAATGGCATGCTGACCACCACATTAACGACCACAAGAAAAATGCCTCGCAAACCGAATTGTATAAACCGGGCTTCGAGAAAAACGATTACTTTTTTCTGGTGTACGCCATTCCGGCAATTATTTTACTGATCATCGGATTTTTTTACGGCTTCCACAGACTGGTTGCTGCCGGAATTGGAATTTCTGCTTATGGAATGACTTACTTTGCGCTGCACGATGTAATGATTCACCAGCGCCTGAAGATTCCTTTCCTGATCAATCCGAAGAGCGAATATCTGCAGTCGGTAATCGCAGCTCACCTCGCACACCATCGTGGTAAAAATGTACACGATTTTGATAATTACGGGCTATTGATTTTTCAACGTAGATTTTTAAAGAAATAATGTCATTATACTTCTGGCTTTTACTGGGATCGATCGTTGTTCCGTTGTTTCTGAGTTTCGATAAGCGGCTCCGCTTTTACAGGCAATGGAAATATGTTCTTCCATCAATAGTGTTGGTTGCTGTTATTTATATTCTTGTCGATGTGTATTTCACCCGGCATGGATACTGGGGCTTTAACGATCAATACCTGTCAGGCATCCGGATTTTCGATCTGCCTATCGAAGAATGTCTCTTTTTTATCGTGGTTCCCTATGCCAGTATTTTTCTTCACGAGTCGATCCTGGAATATTTTCCGCAGGTAAAACTTGGGAAACAAGCTAACAACATACTCAGTAGGAGCCTTATTGCAGGAAGCTTTCTTCTGGTAGTTTTTAATACCGGCAAAAGCTACACCCTCTATATTTTTATCAAACTTGCACTGGTGCTGGTTTTGGCGCGATTGCTGCATAGTAAAAGTATCCGTTCATTTTTTCTCACATTCCTTGTGATTCTCATTCCTTTTCTGATTGTAAACGGTGTGCTGACTGGATCATTTATACACGATGAAGTGGTGTGGTACAACAATGCAGAAAACCTTGAAGTCCGTATCTTCACCATACCGGTTGAAGATTTTGCGTATGCTTTTAGCATGATCCTTCTAAACCTTGTTTTAATTGAACGATTAAAAAAACTTTATTAACTCTTGCCAGGATTAAAAAAAATATCGCGTTGGATGGATCGACATTTTTCGAAAATTGTCGTCTTTTTTATCGTTTTCTACATCGTGGGAATAATCGGTTTATCGATTCCGGGAGGAAAACCACTTTTTATACGACTCACTCCCTTCGCTTTGCTTCTGTCTTCGGCTGCGGTAGCTCTATTTCACCGCGATCACTGGCTGAAAGCCTGGCTCGTTTTTGCACTCATTTATTTCTGCGGACTGATTACTGAAATTATTGGGGTAAATACCGGACTCATCTTCGGTGAGTACGAATACGGAAAGGGGATGGGAATAAAAATTTTTGATACTCCACTCATTATAGGATTGAATTGGTTGCTCCTGGTTTACCTGGCAGTTTCGGTTACAAGCCACCTTCACATATCCCCTCCTTATCAAATTATAATGACAGCTGTTTTACTGCTTGGTTACGACCTGATCCTTGAAAAGATAGCCCCTAAACTGGATATGTGGAGCTGGGAAAACGGACTGGTACCACCTCAAAACTACCTCGCATGGTTTCTGTTGGCATTAGCATTAGCAGCCATTCTAATATACTCGGAAATTAATGTTAAAAACCGACTGGCACCAGTGATTCTGCTCTGTCAAACCCTGTTTTTCGCTATTTTACTTTTTATCTTGAAATAAATAATGATCCGTGCAAAACACCATATAATCCTATTTCCTTTCTTTAAAAGTTATGTTCTTTGGAAGATGAAGAGTTCGTTCGCATCGTGCGAGATTTTTGGTGAAGTGCCGGATCAGAATAAAGCGATTTTGTGGATCGCCAATCACATTAGCTGGTGGGACGGTATTTGGGTACTCGGGGTAAACCAAAAACTTTTTGGCAGAAAATTTCATTTTATGATGCTTGAAGAACAGTTGCGCAAAAACTGGTTCTTTAAGTACACCGGTGGTTTCTCGGTTAGAAAAGAATCGCGCTCGGCAATCGAAAGTCTGAGGTATGCAGCCGAATTATTGAACCACCCCGAAAATATGGTTTTAATGTTTCCGCAGGGTGAAATTCAGAGTATGCAGCGCCACCGGTTTAAATTTGAAAAAGGAGTGGAGAGAATACTGAGTTCCGTTTCAGCAGATGTTCAGGTCATATTTCAGGCTAATTTTTTGGATTATTTATCGAAACCGAAACCCACTTTATTTCAATACATCGGAGAATACAAAGGCACTTCTTCGTATACAGAAATGGAAGAAGCGTATAACCGGTTTTACCTGGAATCAAAAAACATCCAGTCGACAAAGAAAAGTTAAGATGGAAATACTTGCCTACATCGTTCTTGGTTTTGCAATTATCCAGCTTATGGTTAGTTTGGCTAACCTTGTGTGGGCACAGAAACTGCCACCTGTTGATTCCGGAATCGACGATTTGGTTTCTATTTTAATTCCTGCCCGTAACGAAGAAAAGAACATTGGCGAACTACTGAATGATCTGGAAGAGCTGGCTTATCCATATATCGAAATACTGGTTTACAACGATCAATCGACCGACAATACTGAAAAAATTGTTATTGAACAACAGAAAATTGATTCACGAATCCGGCTGCTTCATTCCAAGGGGCTTCCCGATGGATGGACTGGTAAGAACCATGCTTGTTTTTCACTTGCACAGCAAGCCAAAGGCAAATATTTATTGTTCGTTGATGCCGACGTTCGTGTGAGTGGCCTGATTGTTTCCCAAAGTATTTCGATGGCGAAATACTATGATCTGGCACTTTTAAGCATTTTCCCAAAACAGGTGATGAAAACCCGGGGCGAAGAGTTTACTGTTCCGCTTATGAATTACGTACTCCTTTCACTCCTTCCGTTGATATTGGTTCGCACAATTCAATTTACTTCACTTTCGGCAGCCAACGGACAATTTATGTTTTTTGACACAGCCACATATCACAAGTTGCAACCCCATAAAAATATTCGTAATAAACGGGTAGAAGACATTGAAATCGCTCGAATGTACAAGCAAAATAATGAAAAAATTTCGTGTTTAACCGGCAACGATGATATTCGGTGTAGAATGTACCACGGATATTCGGAAGCTGTGAACGGATTATCACGAAGCGTACTGATGTTTTTTGGAAACTCAGCCCTTATTGCCATCTTTTTCTGGATGATCACCACACTTGGGTTTATCCCGGTGGTATTAGGTTTAACTTGGCAGTTTTTTCTACTTTACCTGTGTATATTGCTTATTACAAGAGTTGCTATTTCGTTAAACAGTCGTCAGAACGCGATAAAAAACGTAGCATATGGGTTTATACAAAAAATAAATTTGGGAATCGTGATCGGAAAAGCACTCCGTGCCCGGTCGGTAAAAAAAATCGAATGGAAAGGAAGATTGGTATCCTCATCGTAATGCTGGTGCTTGTTCCAATGCTGTTATCGGCATCATTCAAAACAAGGATTTACCGTGCTTACATTAGCAACAATATGCAGGCATGGAAAACGGTTGTGGATGAAATGGAGAATAGTAAAACCGGCGAGAATTCGTTTTTGTCGGAACTGGTGAATTATGAGTACGGCTATATTGGCTATTGTCTGGGAATAGATGATAATCAATCGGCAGAAAAATACCTCGATTTGGCGGAAACAAATCTGAATGAACTGGAAAAGCTGGGATATTCGCCCTCGGTGATCGAAGCCTACCGCTCGGCGTTTTACGGTTACAGAATTGGTTTATCGCCAATAAAAGCCCCATTTATCGGTCCTAAAAGTATTAAGCAAGGCGAACAATCGATCAAAAGCGACCCGCAGCATCCATTCGGTTATATTCAATTGGGTAACGCGCAGTTCTATATGCCGACTATTTTTGGTGGATCTAAAACCCAAGCCATCGCATACTTCCAAAAAGCTGAAAAACTAATGGAATCAAGTCCAGAAATCTGGATAAACGAAAACTGGAATTACCTGAGTTTGCTAACTTTAATCGGACAGTCTTTCGAGGCAATAAAAGAATTCGAAAAAGCTGAAATATATTATAATAAAGCATTGGAACACGAACCTAAATTTAACTGGGTAAAAAACGAACTGCTTCCAAAACTTAATAAAACACGAAACAATGAATAAAAAAATATTAGTTGTAGGTGCAGGAATAGGTGGACTTGCCACCGCACTTCGATTAGCAAAAAGAGGATACCAGGTAGAAATGCTCGAAAAGAACGAGCAAGCCGGCGGGCGGTTAAATCAGATCAAAAAAGACGGTTTTATCTTTGACACCGGACCTAGCTTTTTCAGTATGTCCTACGAATTCGAAGAGTTCGCTCGCGACTGCAATATCAAATTACCCTTCGAATATTTTGAACTCGACCCACTTTATTCAGTCAATTTTAGTCGCAACCCAAAAACCTTTCATTTATACAAAGACATCGATAAACTGGCTGAACAATTCGCGGACATCGAACCCGACTTCAAAGAAAAGTTTGAAAGATACCAGAAGAAAGCCGGCGCACTTTTTCACGACACGGTGGATCTGGTAATCAAACAGAATTTCGATTCTATATTCCATTATGTCTTTACGCTGATGCGGGTGAACCCGGTACATCTGCCGGTTCTTATACGCAGTTTTTACGATCATGTCCGGAAATATTTCTCATCTAAGGAAGCCATCCAAATTATTTCGCTGGTGGCATTCTTTCTTGGCCGGACACCTTTCGATACGATGGCCATTTATAGCCTGCTTTCTTACACCGAATTTAAACACGACGGTTATTTCAATGTAAAAGGCGGGATGTACAAAATCGTGGAAGGCATTGTCGACGAACTGAAAAAAGAAAACATTAAAATTTATTATAATACAGAAATCAAGGGGTTTGAAGAGGAAAACGAACAGTTGGAATCGCTGATCGATCAGAATGGAAAAAAATGGACAGCCGATGTTTTCCTGATCAATTCGGATGCCGCCTGGTTTCGCGGAAATGTTTTTAAACGCAAAAAATATGCGGAAGAGAAACTCGACAAAATGAACTGGACCATGGGCTACCTCACTTTTTACGTAGGCATCAAATGCAAACTCCCGATGGTGGATCATCACAATTATTACCTTGGCAGCAACTACGAAGCTTACGCCAACAACATTATGCAGAATCCTGACTCCTTGCAAAAGCCTTACTATTACGTGAATGTACTTTCAAAAAACAACAGCGAATGCGCTCCCGATGGATGCGAAAGTTTGTTTTTCGTTTGCCCGGTGCCAAACCTGTATTTTAAACAAAGCTGGGAAGATAAAGATGAGATTGTGAACAGCATTCTCAGCGATTTTTCAGAAAGAATTGGGTTGGATATAGAAAAAGAAATCGTTTCGAAAACCATTTATACTCCCATCGAATGGCGCGACCGGTTTAACTTGCACCGTGGTAGCGGGCTGGGACTTTCGCACAACATGAACCAGATTGGTTTTATGCGACCAAGGAACAAGGATGAAAAATACAAAAACGTATACTATGTAGGTGCGTCAACGGTTCCCGGTGCCGGAATCCCAATGGCTATCATCAGTTCGAAGCTGGCTTTTGAGCGTATCGATAAACACTTCATGAAATAAGTTGTTTCCTTTGTAGAAAATCATACCACAAAAGATGACACAACTCGAAATCCTGAAAAAAGAACTGGGAAAACCTTATTTCGATCTCGAATTTCTGATGCACTGTTTCAAGGAAGTGCTGGAAGAAAACAAGGAGCACGAACTGGCCCAGGCCATGCCGTGGATCTGCGACTCTTGCAACTTATCTGAAATTGAATTTACCACAAAACACTTTCACCTGTTCTCTATTTCTTTCCAGTTGCTGAACCTGGTGGAAACCAACAGTGCGGTGCAAAACCGAAGAAAAACAGAAGAAGAAAAGTCGCTGGCAGCCATTAACGGATTGTGGGCAAATAGTTTGGAGATACTTAAAAAGAATCAAGTTTCTGAAGAAGAAATCCTTAACACTTTAAGGGAAATCGAGGTGCAACCGGTACTAACCGCCCACCCCACCGAAGCCAAACGCCCGGTTGTGTTGAAAAAGTACCGCGAATTGTATTTGTTACTCGTAAAACGAGAAAATTCGATGTATAATTCGTACGAGCAGCAGGAAAATCGAAACGAAATAAAACAACTGATCGATGCAATTTGGCACATCGATGAGTTTTATATGGAAAAACCAAATGTGGAAACTGAACTTGAAAATGTGATCCACTATTTCACCAATGTTTTTCCCGAAATTATAAGCATCAATTTCCGACGTCTGGTTCAGGCATGGGAACATACAGGTTTTGACTCACGCAAACTGGTGGAGGCCAACATTTTTCCACAATTAAAATTTGGCACCTGGATAGGAGGCGACCGCGACGGACATCCCTTTGTTACCGCAGAGGTTACCCGTTACACGCTACAGAAACTCAGGTTAAATGCTTTCCTGATCGTTAAAAATGAACTCATGAACCTGGCTGAAGACCTGAGTTTTTATTTTCAGATCAACCAGCTGCCTGGTGGGATTCTTGCCCGTTTAAAGGAAATTATAGCCAACAATCCAGACGAACTTAAACCTTTGATCGCACAAAACCGGAAAGAAGCTTTTAAACTTTACGTGTTGCTGCTGATTTCGAAACTTCCGGTTAAAATCGGGCGCGAGCAGGCTTTTGAATTGCTCGACACCGACAACTCTTATAAAAATTCGCTGCAACTTCTGGGCGACCTCGAAATACTAAAAGACGGGCTTTACGAACTTTCGATGAATACCCTGGTACATAATTCGGTTTATCATACCGTCCAGATGATCCGCACTTTTGGCTTTCACATGGCCGAGCTCGACATCCGCCAGAACAGTGCATATTATGAGAAAGCGCTTGAACAGATCATGAACGAAGGACAACTGGAACCCGGAAACTCAGGAAAAAACAAAAAAGAGATACTGCTGGACGAGCTAAGTTCGAACCGACCTTTTATCCGCAACTGGAACCATCTGCCGACCGAAGCAAAAAGTGTACTCGACTGCTTTGCAGTGATGCAAAAACATTATTCTAAATACTCCGGTTTTGCTTTGGGTTCTGTCATCATTAGTATGACCCGAAACGTTGAAGATCTTTTAACTGTTTACGTGCTGGCACGCGAAGCCGGACTAACCCATTTTGAAGACTCCTTGGTAATGCAATCGCACGTGGTGCCGCTCTTCGAAACTATCGACGACCTGATTGCAAGCCCTAAAATACTCGACGAATACCTTTCGAACCAGGTAGTAATGAACAGTCTCGAATTTCAACGAAGGTACCGAAACCGGAAACGCCGGATACAGGAAGTAATGATCGGGTACAGCGACAGCAACAAGGATGGCGGTATCCTGGCCAGTACCTGGTATTTATTCAAGGCCCAGAAAGAACTGGCCGAAGTAGCCCGAAAACACAACATCGATATTCGATTTTTCCATGGCAAAGGTGGATCGATCAGCCGCGGTGCCGGCCCCATACACTGGTTTCTGCGCAGCCTTCCCAATGGAACACTTTCCGGAAAAATAAAAATGACTGAACAAGGCGAAACCATCGAGAAAAAATTCGCCAACAAAATTAATGCTGCCTACAACCTCGAACTGATGTTGTCGGGTACAACACTGAATACCCTCCTTCATAAAATCCATCCCGAAGGAAACCAGACTGCTGCCGATATCGTGGAATTTATGGGCGCCGAAAGCAAGAAGATTTATGTAGAACTGCTGCAGAATGAAAATTTTCTGGAGTTTTTCAGACAAGCAACACCAATTGATGTGATCGAACAAAGCAAGATCGGATCGCGTCCTTCGCGACGCACCGGCAAACAAACCTTTGAAGACTTACGCGCTATTCCCTGGGTTTTCAGTTGGGGGCAATCACGTTTCCACATTACCAGCTGGTACGGAGTGGGATCGACGCTTGAAAAGCTAAAAAACGGGCGCCAGGAAATGTATGCCAACCTAAAAGGGCTGATCAAGGAAAATCATTTTGTGCGCTATGTTTTTACCAACATCGATACCAGCCTGGCCACCACCGATGAGGATATCATGAAATTATATGCCAGCCTCGTACAAAACGAGAAAGTGAAAAACTCCATTCTTCCTTTGATATTAAACGAGTTGTATAAAACACGCGAATTGATGCAGGAATTGCTGGGACGACCGATGCAAGAACGTCGGGCCAATCATTTCTATTCGACGGCTTTACGTGCCGAAGCGCTTGATGTACTGCATAAAAATCAGGTGGGCAACCTGAGGAAATGGCGTATCCGCAATTACCAATCGGAGGCAGAACGCGAAAAAGACCTGAATGAATTACTGATATCGGTAAATGCTATTTCTAATGCGATGGGAACAACCGGTTAGTTTTGCACTATTTTTGAGCCCGAAACCATAAATTCATACCTCGTTTTGGTACCATGAAAAAATTATTTGCTTGTGTCATTACACTTTTGTTTGTATTGAATGCCTGCCATCAATCTTCGAAAACACAACAGGAAGACAGCTCTTTGTTTAACTGGGAAAACGCACAATCCTTTATTTCAGATGACAGCCGTTTTGAGTTTATGATGATGGCAGACTCCGGGAAAGAAGATGGTATCGTTCTGTTGGATAAGAATTCAGGAACTATTTACCACCTTGACCACGTAACGGCGGCAAGTGGAGTAAAATATACCGATGAAGGGCTGGATACTGAACAAGTTGATCCAACAGCCTTTAACAAAGTTCTTTCGTTGCAGGGAATCGGCTTTTCTGTTTCATCGATCCGTCGTGATAACGGAATGTCGGATGTTTCTATCACGCCGTTTGGGCTTGAGATCGATAATCGCGTTCAAAATCAGACAATTGAAGGCGTGTGGTTGATGCGGATGTTGAAGATTTAAATGCGGATGGCTCGCCCGAGTTACTTATTTTCACAGTATCTGATGGAAGTGGAAGCTATGGTAACGTTATTGCTTATTCGGTGAACAACAGAAAATCGATGGGCATGGTTTATTTTCCCCCAATATCGGAAAATGCAACGCTTAGCAAAAGTTACATGGGGCACGACGAATTCAGGATAGTTGAGAACATGTTGGTTCAGCGCTTCCCGATCTTCAACGAAGGCGACAGTAATGCCAATCTTACCGGTGGCATCCGCCAGATTAGTTACAGATTAGTGGAAGGAGAAGCAACACGCCGTTTTGAAGTGAAGGGCATCACAAAAATTGATCGTACTCCGGTTTCAAATTAAAACAGCGTTAAAAACGATTATCAAAATTTAACTGCCAAGCCAGTCGATGGCAGCTTTGAGGGTAAAAAAAGTTTTTATTTCAAAATCCATCCCCTGCATTTCAAGTAAATAAGGAAAAACAACCTGGTCGGGTGAAACCATGATCATGGCAATTTTTGATTGTCCGAATATATCGTTGTGGCTTTTGTAAAAATCAGCCAATTTACCAATCAATTCTGTAGGGAAATCTAGTGACGCTTCGGAATAATCGATTATAAAACGCTTCGTTTCCTTCGGAATAATACCTCCATTAATGGTATCATTCCCGGTCTGAATAATAAAATCAAGCGAAACTCTCCCATAATATACTTTGGTAAATATTTTTCTGACAACGTCAAAATCGGTTGCAATGGATGACTCCATGTATGTAGATTTAATGGTTTTAGGTGTAAAACCCCAAAGATAATTTTTTCACCATAATTCAGATACTGAAAGCCGAAAAAAGATGCGTGAGATTCGTGAGAATTCATTTTGAAAACATTTTTAAGAAGATGGGATTTTTCGATAAACTTTTCTTCTACGTCTTCGTCTTTAAAGAAAATGGAATGAGAATAACGACAAGGTGCACAAAAAAAGCCTCCTATCTGTTTTGACAAAAGGCTTTTGCACATATGCTTATTTATTGTTTAAACCAGTTGCACATCTTCCACAATTTCCTGTCCTTTTTGAATGGCCTGCAGGTTAAGCGGGATCAGATTATGATAACGATCGGGTAAAGATTTTTGCAAGCCTTTTTCCACGTTATCGAGCGACAGAATCGGGCGGACCTTGAGGTAACTTCCAAAAACAATCATATTGAAAACTTTAGGGTTGCCCATTTCAACTGCAGTCCGGGTGGCTTCTACTTTAAAAATATTAATATCGGTACGAGTGGGCGGATGTGTTATTCCGTTCGGATCGTACAACAGGGTTCCACCGGGTTTTACATGTTCCTCAAATTTATCCATGCTCTGCTGGTTCAGGATAATGGCCGTATCAAACTCTTGCAAAATGGGGGAAGAGATCCTTGTATCGCTTACAATAACCGTAACATTGGCTGTTCCACCGCGCATTTCGGGGCCATACGAAGGAAACCAGGTTACTTCCTTGTCTTCCATAATTCCCGAATACGCCAGTATTTTTCCCATCGACAGAACACCTTGTCCGCCAAAACCGGCTATAATCATTTCTTCAGTCATAACTTCAATGCTTTAATGCTACAATGCTTAAATATTTTATCGGTCAGAATGTTCACCTTTTATTGTGTCTTTCATATCGCCGAGCGGATAGTAAGGAATCATATTCTCCTCCATCCACTTATTCGAATCCACAGGAGTCATTTTCCAACCTGAATTACAGGTGGAAACAACTTCAACAAACGAAGTTCCTTTTTTATCAAGTACATTCTGAATGGCTTTTTTGATCGATCGTTTACACTTGCGAACTGCTGCCGCAGTGTGCACCGACTGACGAGTTACATACGATGTTCCCGGAAGTTGAGCGATAAGGTTGGTAATTTTCATTGGATAACCGTTCAAATCGACATTACGTCCGTTTGGGGTGGTTGAAGTAACCATTCCTTCCAAAGTTGTAGGCGCCATCTGTCCACCGGTCATCCCGTAAATTCCGTTGTTGATGAAGATCACCAATATGTTTTCGCCCCGGTTGCAGGCATGCATAATTTCAGCGGTTCCGATCGAAGCCAGGTCGCCGTCTCCCTGGTATGTAAACACAAAATTATCGGGATTTATCCGGGCAATTCCGGTGGCTACTGCAGGTGCCCGACCGTGAGCTGCTTCCTGCCAGTCGATATCGATGTAATTGTAAGCAAACACCGAACAACCTACCGGCGCCACGCCAATAGTTTTTTCCTGAAGGTCCATTTCTTCAATCAACTCGGCCAGCAGTTTATGTACCACGCCGTGCGAACACCCCGGACAATAATGCATTACATCGTCGTTCAACAGTGGTGTTTTTTGGTACACCAGGTTTTCAGGTTTAATAATTTCCTGTATTTCCATTTTTCTTTCCGGTTTAATAGCTTCTTTTAACTCCATAACTTAACTCCCATGAAAAAATTTTCTCCAGTGCTTCCACCACTTCGGTCGGAGTTGGGATAATTCCCCCCATCCGTCCAAAATAATCGACTCGTGCATTACTACCGGCTTCGTAAACGGCCAGTTTAATATCTTCCACCATTTGCCCGGCGCTCATCTCAATAGAGAGGAAACCCAGCGCTTTTCTGGCCAGTTCTTTAATAATTTTATTTGGGAATGGGTAAAGTGTGATTGGACGAAGTAGCCCCACTTTTAATCCTTTGGCGCGCGCCATTTCAACTGTTTTCTGACAAACCCTTGAACAAGTTCCGAAAGCAACCAGGATAAATTCGGCGTCGTCGCATTGAAAAGCTTCGTAACGTACTTCGTTTTCCTCCATTTTTCGGTATTTATCCTGAAAGCGGAGATTATTTTGTTCCATCCGGCCCGAATCCATTTCAAGCGAGGTAACAATATTCTTTTTGCGGGTGGCAGGCTTGCCGGTGGTAGCCCAACTTCCGTTTTTTTCAACAACTTCCTCTTTTGTCCAACGAGGTTTAGAATCGGCAAGCTCCACTTTTTCCATCATTTGACCAATAGCCCCATCAGCCAAAATCATGGCCGGATTGCGATATTTAAATGCCAACTCGAAACCAAGGTCGACAAAGTCGTTCATTTCCTGAACCGAGGATGGCGCCAGGACAATCAGTTTATAATCGCCGTGCCCACCTCCTTTTACGGTCTGAAAATAATCGGCTTGCGAAGGCTGGATAGTTCCCAGTCCGGGGCCGCCCCGCTGCACGTTAACCAGTAAGCATGGTAATTCGGCCCCGGCGATGTATGAAATTCCTTCGGACATCAAACTTATACCCGGGCTCGATGAAGAAGTCATTACTTTTTTACCCGTGGCAGCGGCACCATAAACCATGTTAATCGCAGCCACTTCACTTTCTGCCTGCAATACTACCATCCCTGTTTCGTTCCAGGGTTCACGGGCCATCAGCGTTTCCATCACTTCCGACTGAGGTGTAATGGGATAGCCAAAATAACCGTCGCATCCGCAGCGGATGGCAGCTTCAGCCAGCACCTCGTTTCCTTTCATTAACTTAACTTCTCCCATGTATTTCTTTGTTATTCGATGTTAGATACTCGATGTTAAATTTTGGGTTTTTCAATCCTTAGTCCTTTACTATTTAGCTGGCTTTTGCCCGGTAAACAGTTATGCAGGTGTCCGGACAAACTACGCCACAGTTGATGCATCCGATACAAGCCCCGGCATCTTTCATATACGAATAATGATATCCCTTTCCGTTTACATCGCGGTGTAGCGCCAATACGCTTTCCGGACAAGCGTCCACACAAACACCACAGCCTTTGCAAGTCTCTTTGTCAACTACAACTGCTCCAACAAATTTTGCCATATCTTCAACTATTTTGTAACAAAATTAATAATCTGAAAACAGCAAAAAAACTATAAAAATCAGGTTATTGAGCCTTTAAAAAGCTCAGTTCCAAATCATAATTCTTTTGGGATTTTTACTTTCAGATTCCAATTTTATCACCCGATTTTTTATTGAGTTCTTAACCTGAGTGACAAAACTATTTTATAAAACATGAAAAGCATGCAACTATTGTTGCGTTTATTAACAAAATAATTCAAATTAAAAGATGATTAAGTATTTAATTGACAGCTAAATCGATTAAGTAATATCTCTTATAGTTGATATAAAATTCGGGTAAGAATATTACGATGGATACCCAGATAAGAAGCAATGTGTTGTCGTTGTAACTTAGCTGCAAGATCGGGGTATTCGACAAAAAACTTACGAATGCGTTGCTCGGCATTTAACGACTGGAACGAATGTATACGGTCTATGGCCTGGATATAACTTTCTTCGGCAAGGATACGGACAGTCCGTTCGAATTTATGGTTATCGTCGAGCAAGGTTTTAAACTCCTCTTTTTCGATGTAAATTAACTTAGAATCTTCGTAAGCACGAATTGCTTCCGTAGAGTCTTTCCCTAACACAAACCCCCGGTGGTTACTCACAATAAAATTATTAGGAGGAAAGAAAAACCTCGAAACCCATTCAGTTCCGCTATCTGATAAATAGGTGGCATACATTAGCCCGTCGAGTAAAATGCCGATTTTTTTATTTTTCTCGCCATAATCGATAAACAATTCTCCCCTGCGAAGTATAACCGGCTCGTTCCTGAGGTTGAGGGTATCGATCAACTCAAGGGTATGTTCAAAACGCGAAATTATTTTTTGTTTATCCATCCCAAATGCCCTTTTGCTAAATTTGATCGCTTTCTTGCTTATTTTTTCTGTGTCGAAAAATTCTCGTCAAACAGTTTGAGCCTTTTTTCCAATTCAGAAAACTGGTCTTTTTTTACAAACGAAACACAAGCGCGGATTCCTTCTTCTTCGCTGCCGGTATTATCGAGTGCAATGGCGCTGATTCCATAGTATAAAAGGTTAGCCACAAGTTCGTTGCCTGTCATCCCCGGATAACCTACCGTAAAATAGAAACCATCGGCTATAGGCACCTCCAAATCTTTTTGGTATACGATTTTAAACCCATTTTGTACAAACAAGGCTTTCATTTTGTGTGCCCGTTCGCCGTATTCTTTTACCTCGTTAACAAAGTTTAGGGCGCCATCATTAACGGCCTTCAACATCCCGGCAAGCGCCCACTGTGCCGAATGGCTGGTTCCTGAAGAAAGCGAATATAACAGGCGTAAAGTTACCGTTGCGCCGAAAGTAGTTCCCTTAAACCGTTCCTGCAGATCGGGATAATCGCGATTGAAAAGCTGGTCGGAAATGGCCATGATTCCAATCCGTTGTCCGGCATACGAAAATATTTTTGAGCTGGATATAAATAAGATGTAATTGTTGGTATAATGTGCCACGCTTGGTTGAAATGGAGGAACACCTGCTTTCGAAAAATCCTGACGGAAATCCATCCCGAAATATGCAAGGTCTTCCATCACGATCACATCGTATTTTGTGGCCAGTTCACCTATAATCTGTAGTTCCGGTTCGTTAAAACAAATCCATGCCGGATTGTTCGGATTTGAATAAATAACCGAATTGATGTTTCCTTTCGATAGATAGGATTCGAGTTTTTCGCGGAGTTTTTCTCCGCGATAGTTGAACACATCAAACGTTTCATATTTTTGACCGAGCACCATCATTTGTTGTTTCTGTACCGGAAAGCCGGGATCGATAAACAAAACGGTGTCTTTTTTCTTATCCACATGCCCGGCGGCCAGAAAAGCGGCATAGGTTCCCTGCATCGAACCTGTGGTTGGAATACATCCTGCGGGTGCAACCTCCACGTTCAAAAAATTGTGAATAAATTTCGAGGCCTCCTCTTTTAGCGGTTTAATGCCATCCACCATCGGATATATGGCTGCCACTCCCCTGTCGAGCGCCGCTTTTTCGGCCTCTACACCAACTTTGGTTGGCGGCAGACCGGGCACACCCATTTCCATCCGGATGTACTTAAAATCGGTAGCTTCTTCTACCAAATTAACCAGCGCCACAATTTCGCGAATCGATGCTTTTCCGACATCAGAAATACGAAGTTGTTTTATCTTTTCGTTAACCAGGGCTTTACCGAGCGGTGAATTATCCATATTCGAAACTTGATTGTGTAAAAAACGATCACCTGCCACTTCGAATGAAATAACAGGCAACCGGTTTTTTGATTTTTATGAAGTTTATTTTAGTTAAACAAATGTTGATGTATCAGAACCCAAAGTCTTCGCGGATGAGTTCTATCCAGTTGGCTACGCGTTCGTCAGTCAGTTCCGGTTCGAAATCCTCGTCAACAGGTAAGCCAATAAATTTTCCGTCCACCACTGCATCCGATTCTTCAAATTCGTAACCATCGGTATCTACCGGGCCGACGAGGGCAGCGCCGTGTTCCATCAATTCTTTTCCAAGCAAACCGATGTGATCGACAAAACCATGCGCATAGGTTACATGATCGCCCAAACCAAAAACGGCTACCGTTTTATCGCTGTAATCCACTTTGGGTATTTCGGGTAGAAATTTAGCCCAGTCGTTGGAAGAAAAAGTTGAATCCCAGGTATCTTTTCCAACGGTAGAAAGTCCGAAAATTATTTTATCGTATTTTTCGATGTCAGCTGCCGATGCATTTTTTACTGCTACCATTTCAACCTTATCGGCTCCAATGGCATCTTTAATTTTATCGGCTACGCGGTTTACTGCACCGCCAACAGGACCATAAAAAATTGCAATTTTGCTCATATTTCAAATTTTAGTTATTGGTAGTCTAATTCTCCTCGTTTGTATTCTCCCAGGATCGACAGGCTCGAAGCGCTTTTCAATACCTGGTGAATAGCTTTGTCATAATTTCCCGGATTATCCCATTCAATATCAACATGAATGGTATATTCGTTGGGTTTACCAATAATTGGAATCGATTGTATCTTATTCAGGTTGATTTTATTTTCAGCAAAAATATTAAGAACACTGGCAAGTGCGCCGTAAAAATGGCCAACTTCAAAACAAATAGAAGCTTTGTTTGCCATTTCGGTAGGATTGCCGTGTTTCGACATTATTAAAAATCGTGTGTAGTTCTTTTTATTGGATTCAATGCCTTTGTCGATCACCTGTAAACCATACAATTCTGCCGACCGCAGGTTACTGATAGCAGCCGCATAGGCAATCTTTTCGGTGCTTATCAGTTTGGCAACCTTGGCATTATCGCCCAATTCCTTGCGTTCAGCCTTCGGGAAATATTTTTCGAGATATTCGTTGCACTGCATAAACGAAACCGGATGAGAATAAATCTCTTTGATGTCCTTACGGTTCACGCCGGGCAACACCATCAGGTTCATTTGAATATGAATATAAATTTCCCCGATAATCCGAAGGTGATAATCACGGATCAGTGAATAATTTTGCAAAAGGCTTCCGGCTATCGAGTTTTCTATGGCCATCACCGCTATATCGACTTCATCGGTGTCAATCAGTTCACAAACATGCTTGAATGAGCGGCATTCCACTACGTCAATTTCTTCGTCACCAAAATACTTTCTGGCTGCATCCTCGTGAAATGACCCTGCTATCCCTTGTATGGCTATCCGCTTCATTCGTGATTTTTAATGAAACCCAAAGATAAAAAATCTACACTAAGATTTCGGCTATGACCAATTTTAGTTTCCTGGGATTAATTTTATACTAAAGATTCACCATCGGTAATCAGAAAGTTGTTTCCCGGATTTTTAAGAATTTCGGCACAACGCTTAATATCAGTGGGCCGGATTACAATGGTAGCCTGACCCTGTTCCAGCGAAAAACTGTTCCTGTACCTCCACCATTAGTTTCAGAACATCGGGCGTCCCTTCCCGTTCAATAATCAGCATATCATCGCGAGAGGCACATTCAATGCTTTTGTTCCGAACCATGTAAAAAAAGAATTATTGGTTTTGGGTTTTTGTCTTATTCTATCTGCTTATTTCCCGTAAACAATGGTGTCTTCCAGAATGCTGACATGATTGATCTCCAGTCTTCTCTTTGCTTCCAGGATATCCGGAACTTCGAGTAACAAAATAGCCATATTATTTTCTGCGATCAGCCGTGTATAGGCATTTTCGATATGAATTCCGGCACGGGCAATCATAACCAGGATCTCATCCAACCCACCGGCCTCGTCTTTCATTTCCATCGCAATCAGTTCCTGCATCGAAACCGCATGTCCTTTATCGGTAAGCAGTTTGTAAGCTTTTTCAGGCTGATCGACCAGTAAATTAAGAATCCCCCAGCCATGTGTCATGCTGGTGAGGGTCAACGACCGAATATTCACCGAAGCATTTTTTAGTACTGCCGTTACTTTCTCAAAATGAGTGATCTTGTTCTCTAAAAAGACCGAAATTTCGTAGGCCATAATTTTGTTTTAAAAGTTGTACGCAATCGACATCATATTCCGGAAGTTGCTCACATTCCCGGTATCTTTCACTTTTGCTTTGTCATTTAAATCGTTTGAACCGTACGCGGCGGTTGTCAAACTCAATTCCCATCCAAACATAAAGTTTTTATAGGTATAAATCAACTGCGGGGAGATTTTATAAGCCATATCCAGATTGGTTGCAAAACCATACATCATTCCGATTGAGGCTGCATAAGAATTCAGGTCAATTGCATCACTGGTCCCAAAATTCTTTAGATATCCAACAAACAGTCCAACCTTCCATTCTTTTCCATAAGTAATATTCACCCAGTTATAAGTATGATTGAATGGCGTATAGGTTTCTGCTCCGGTTGAAGCATTGGTTGAAGCTACAGCATAACCACTTGGCAATAAACTTTCGCAAACATTTTGGCCATACATCGTTTTTGCCTTGAACTCGAACAGGTCTTTCGTGTATTTCAGATAAGCTATTAAGGCAAATGTGCTCAGTTTTTCATTGGTTTTATACATTTCATTATTGTTTCCGGTCGTGTAGGTTCTTGGCTGAATGGTTTTCCAGTCGAAGGCTGCCCCTAACACCCAATTTGCATTATAATACTGTAACTGTGCATGCAGGTTTGGAATTACCGCATTTCGCTGGTATTCGTAAGATTTTCCATTGGGGCCCGTATTCGAATATTTAAATTGATAGACCGCAGCAGCGATCAGATCAATATGATCGTCCAACTGATGAGTTACCCGCAATTGGGGGCTCCGGTTAAATACCTGGAACGGTAAACCTGTATTTTCGTTCAAAGTACCCGGGTACACTTTCTCAATAAAAGCCGGATGCCAGGTTCGGCCAAATAAAAGTTTTGTTTTCTGCCATTCAAACAAAGTATAAGCATGGCGGAAACGTAAACTATTGGTAGCAGTTCCGCCGGTAAAATCCACTTCCACGTATGCACTTACTTTCGAACTACCCAATACGAGACCTGAAAAACGGGTCCCAAATCGCGTAAAAGTGTTGAGGAAATGTGCACTCGGATGTGCATAAATATCTTCACCATTGGAATCGTAAAAAGGTTCTTTGGGTAATAGTTCCAACAAGTGATCACAGGCATCTACGTTTTCGCGCGAATCGAAAATAAAATCGTTACGCACAAAACCTGAAAGTTCAAACTTCATTCCTCTTTTGGTAAGAAAATCCTGGGAAGTAGCTCCCAACGACCATAAAATGAGAAAAAGAAAGACTAACTTTTTCATAAGATTTTTTTGGTTTTTAGTCGATCAGAAATTGGTTGAAAGGTTCAATAAAATAATTATTGGAACGAAGTTAAATGTTTTACTGTTAAATAATTAAGCACAAAACAGGCTTAACAACACTGTTTGCTTATTTAAAATTGGTTTAAACAAAAAAACAAAACAGCTATTCAAGTCCGGTGATTAGCGGTGTTCCATTGCAAACCGAAGTCCTGCCTGAAAAGCCTTGCGGTTGAGCGACACAACTTCCTCTCCTTTCCTTTCAAAAATTGCTGCAATACCGGCTTCAATTTTTTCGGGATCAATATTCACAAATGGCGAGGCAGCTCCAAGCATCACCATGTTTGATGCCCGTTTGTTTCCAATCTCACCCGCAATTTGATCGGCATCGATGGCCACAAAATGGGGTTGTTTCCTGATTTCTTTCAGTATAACTTCCAAATCGGGGTAGTTGGGTATATTTATAAAAGCTGTGGTATTGGTAACTATGTACCCGTTTCGCGACAGAAAAGGTAAATACCGCAGAGCTTCCATAGGCTCCACCGAAAGTATAATATCAGCTGTTCCGAGTGGAATCAGGTCGGAGGCAATTTCACGATCAGAAATACGCAGGTGCGAAACCACCGCCCCACCACGCTGGCTCATTCCATGCGTTTCGGCCTGCTTGATAAAAAGTTGTTCACGAAGCGCTGCTTCTCCTAAAATAGATGCAATAGATAGAATTCCCTGTCCGCCCACACCGGCCAATATAATATCTGTCTTCATAGATTTACGCTTTTGGGTTAAGTTTCATTTTCTTTTCTGTCCGAAGTCGTCGTGCTGCCGCCTGTATACATTCTCTGCGAAAAATGAGCACTGATACACCTTCGTAGGCAATTTCTTCCTTGAAAGCCTGCACCATCATATCGTGGTATTTTTTCATTGGAACCAGCACCCGAATGTGATCAGGATCCACTCCCACGCCTTTGCAGATCGTTTCGATCTTTCCAAGCGCCGAAGAATCCTGTCCGCCTGTCATTGAAACCGATTCGTTGTCTGAAATAACAATAATAATATTTGAACGATCATTCACAGCATCCAGTAAACCGGTGATCCCTGAGTGTGTAAAAGTGGAATCGCCGATCACAGCCAGGGCCGGAATCAATCCTGCATCGGCAGCGCCTTTCGCCATGGTAATGGAAGCGCCCATATCCACGCAGGAATAAATACTTTCGTAAGGAGGAAGGGCGCCCAGTGTATAACATCCGATATCGGAAAATACGCGGCCTTTTGAATAACCGTCCATCGCCTGGTTAAGCGCTTTGTACATGTCCTGGTGTCCGCAACCCTGGCAAAGCGCGGGAGGACGGTTCACCACCAGTTCGGGAACAGGAGTTCCTTCCGTGGTTTCTTTTCCCAACGCTTTTGCCACGAGATCAGCATTTAGTTCACCATCACGCGGCAAAGCGCCGCTTAGTCTTCCGCTTACTTTTAAATTCTTTTTGAATATTCCTTTAACAGTTTCTTCCACCACCGGGTAGCCTTCTTCGAGCACCAACACTTCTTCGCAGTGTTTTTCCATTTTATGAAGCAAAGCCACCGGTACCGGGTACTGCGAAAGTTTCATTACTGTGTAAGGACATGCTTCCTCCTGGTAGTTTTCTTTCAGATAATTATATGCGATACCACAGGCTATGATTCCCAAACTCTTTTCCTCACCTATCTTCAGGAAATTATACTTTGATTCAAATGCTGCTTTTTCAAACCGTTCCTGCTTCTGTAAAAGGCTTTTGTAACGTTGTCGTGCAATGGCCGGCAACAGTACAAATTGAGTGGGATTAAATGGCATTTTCAGTGGATTTTCCTGAACTTCTTCCTTCCTGACAACACCTGCCCTTGAATGGGCCAAACGAGTGGTAATACGCACCATTACCGGTACCCCCAACTCTTCCGACAATTGAAAACCTTTGTAAACCATGTCATAGGCTTCCTGTTGGTTCGAAGGTTCAAGCACGGGGATCATCGCGAATTTGCCGTAATACCGCGAGTCCTGCTCGTTTTGAGAAGAGTGCATCGAAGGGTCGTCGGCAACCGTGATAATCAGTCCTCCGTTTACACCGGTAATGGCCGAATTCATAAAAGCATCGGCTGCAACATTCAGCCCAACGTGTTTCATACAAACCATCGCCCGTTTTCCGGCATATGACATTCCCAGAGCAGCTTCGTAGGCCGTTTTTTCATTGGCCGACCATTTGCTGCGAATCCCCTTTTCTTTAGCGAGTTTACTGCCTTGTATAAATTCTGTGATTTCGGTAGATGGAGTTCCCGGATAGGCATACACGCCCGAAATGCCACCGTCGATAGCTGCCTGCCCGATCGCTTCAACTCCCAGGTATAAATCTTGTTTCATTTTGAAAGTACTGTTTGATGGAGCAAAATTAGAAAAGTCCTTCACCAACACACCTTATAATTATCATACAAAAATGTTTTCTTTAGCAGCTTGTTGTTATGAAATTCATGCCAAAAATCTTTTGGAAACCCATAAAAAACGTTACTAAAAGACCAAATAATTCTAATTTGACGGGTTCTTAAAATTGTAACAAGTGTTACAATTCAGTTTAAAAGGAAGCTGCATTTTTACCTTATCAACCAAAACTGTTTGAGTACATACCTGAAAAGAAAATGAAAAAATACAAAATCATAAAAACATTAAAAAAGCTGCACAAATGGCCTGGGCTAATCATTGGCTTTATCGCCATTTTGTTTGCTACTTCAGGAATTGTAATGAACCACCGTTCTTTCTTTTCGGGTGTTGATATTTCAAGAAATTTGCTTCCGCGCAATTACTCCTGGGAAAACTGGAATATGGCAGCCATTCGCGGTTCCATTCCCTTTGGGGATAATAATCTCATCTTTGGGAATATCGGAATATGGAAATGCGACAGCGATTTTCAGCAATTCAGCGATTTTAACCAGGGATTTCCAAAAGGAATTGATCATCGAAAAATATACGCCGTTCAGAAACTAAACGATAATTTGTTTGCTGGAACACACCTGGGTTTATACAAAAGGGATTTGCCTGAAGGAAGTTGGGAAAAAATAGATTTAAAACTCAAAAATGAACGTATTGCTGATCTTTCATTGAAAAATGATACCCTGCTTGTGCTAACACGTGATTATCTTTTGAAAAGTGCTGATGGAAATTCATTCAATATCGTTCAACTTCCTGAACCTCTTGAATATGAAAGAAGAACCGGGTTGTTTGATACTTTTTGGCAATTACACAGTGGTGAGTTGTTTGGCCTGGCAGGAAAACTGCTTGTCGATTTGCTCGGGGTTATTACCATAGTTCTTTCCTTAACCGGAATTTTACACTTTTTCTTTCCAAAGATCATTCGAAAGCGGAAAAGCAAAGAAAAACAGACACAATCCATTGTATCGATAAAAAAACAAAACCTGCACTGGCACAACGTCCTTGGTTATATTTTTGCTCTGTTCCTGATCATTAACACGTTTGCAGGTATTCATTTACGACCACCTTTATTAATTGCCATTGCCAACAAACAGGTAGGTATTATTCCGGGCACCAACCTCGATCAGGAAAATCCATGGTTTGATAAGCTTCGCCGTGTAATGTGGGACGAAGGTTCGCAGCGTTATCTTTTTTCAACATCAGAAGGATTTTATTATGCCAATGAAAATCTGGATAAAAAACTTGTGCCTGCCCAAAGTCAGGCCCCTGTTAGTATAATGGGATGCAACGTGCTTGAGAAAATCGATGACCGGCATCTCCTCGTAGGATCGTTTAGCGGGATGTTTGTATGGAACCAGCAAAACGGTATGGTAAGCGACTTTTTTAGCAGACAGGTATATCACGCCCCAAGCGGGATGGCACGTCCGATAGCAGCCAACATGTCGGCTGGAATGGTTAAAGGCAAACATACCGCCTACTGGTTCGATTACAACCGCGGGGCTATTCCCTTGTATGGTCAAGCATTTCCTGAAATGCCCGATGAGATAAGAAAAGCTTCTCCCATGTCGTTGTGGAATGTTTCGCAGGAAATTCACACCGGAAGAATATTCGAAAACATTTTAGGACCATTTTACATCCTGATCGTTCCTCTGTCAGGCATCTGTTTGCTGACCGTACTCATCAGCGGGTTCTTTATCTGGTGGATGGCGTTTCGTAAAAAGAAAGTATAACTACTTCGTCCCTACAGCATTCACCGATTTTTGTGCGCCTGTTCAATGGAATATCTCCGCCCCCGCTAAGGCGCCAGATTTCTTTCCCGGTCTCAACATCGTAGCTGGCAATAAAACAATCGCCTAAAAAATCGCTTTGCAAAATCACCTTACCTTTATGAATGATCGGCAAACTTAAAAATCCGCATTCCAGTTCAGGGGCATTGTACGGGCCGGCATTCATTTTCCGAGTTGTCTTCCACGGCATCGCCGTCGCCATACAAACCCACTTTCAAATAATCTTCTCCTGATCCGCTATGGCCGTGGTAAAAATATTTTATCGTTCGAAATAAACCGGGCTTGAGCGGCCAAGTCCAGGAATTGGCATTTGCCAAAGAATGTTTTCACCGGTTTCGATATTCCAGTTTTGAACAGTTTTCGAACCTTTGATAAATCCCTGCCAAAAGGGCCCCGGAATGAAGGCCACTGATTCATGTAATCGGGTTGAGCTGAAGGACAGAAAGTTAAATGAAAGCAAAAAAAGAAAAGTCTTTTCCCTGAGTTCCTCCCTTTTTTAGGAGCAAAAAACACAAGTCTCATTCAGTCAGTCAAATAACCTATTTTTTCTTACTAATATGGGTGTCCCAGAGGTATATTTGTGTCATGTTTGTGAGAAAAAGGAAGAATAGAGCGGAGTTGCAAGTGTTCAAATCATTGATAAAGTTCAGGGAAGTACAAAATGGTTAAGACAATTGAAAGTTCTGGCGATCCTGCCAAGATTGACATACTTTACAATCAAGCATTTAGGGTATTATCTAAATGACAACAAACATAATAGTGAATAAATTCAAAAAAATGAAAACTCTAAAATTAACAACCAGCGACAACAAGAGTATTCTTGTAAATTTCCAAAATGTATCTCATGTATCGCCAACAGAAAATGGCTCAGTGATTTATACGGTTAAAGAATCTGGATATAACGTAATTCATGTATTGGAGAGTATTGATGAATTACTTGATTCATTAAATAAATAAAATACGTGTGGTAATAAATTGTATATGGCAGGCGGGGGTTTCAGCGGTTTGACAAGTCAGGCCTTGTGCGTTCCCTTCTACGGGTCTGACACGATTTCTTCCAGAAATCCCGCCCGACCACATACAAGTGACCGTTACCGTGCATTATAAAAAAAGAAAAACAGCTCATTTAAAGATTGATTATATTTGAAAAAAACAAGATGAATACATCGAAAATTCAAATATTTACAACCAAAGATGGAAAGACTGAAATTGAAGTTCAGCTTGATAATGAAACAGTTTGGCTAAATCAATATCAGCTTGAATCTTTATTTGAGACAAATAGAACTTCAATAAACCGTCACATATCAAATATTTATAAATCTGAAGAATTAGAAGAAAAGTCAACTTGTGCAATTTTTGCACAAGTTCAAAAAGAAGGTGAACGGGAGATAAAACGAAAAATTAAATATTACAATCTTGATGTAATTATTGCAGTCGGATATCGCGTAAATTCAAAAAGAGGGACTGAATTCAGAATTTGGGCAAACAAAATTTTAAAGGAGTTTCTAATAAAAGGATTTTCAATAAATGAAAAAAGGTTATCCAAACAAAATGAACAATTACGGGAATTAAAAGAATCAGTGAAAATTTTAGGAAACATTATAAACCAGAAAGAATTATCAAGTGGAGAAAGCATTGGATTACTAAAAATAATTTCAGATTATGCTTTTGCCCTCGACATTTTAGACCAATACGACTATCAGACTTTAAAAATTGAGGAAACTTCTGGAAAAGAAAAGTTTCAACTTACTTACGACGAAGCAATTAAACAAATTCGATTGGTTAAACAGAAATATGGGAATAGCGATTTATTTGGTCGTGAAAAAGACAATTCATTTAAAAGTTCAGTTTCAACAATTTACCAAACATTCGACGGAAAAGATTTATATCCAAGCATTGAAGAAAAAGCTGCAAACCTTCTTTATTTAGTGACAAAAAACCATTCATTTTCAGATGGAAATAAAAGAATAGCTGCTTTCTTGTTTTTATACTTTCTGGAAAGGAATGGAATTCTATATAATGAAAATGGAGAAAAGAGAATTGCGGATAATGCATTGGTTGCTTTGACTTTAATGATTGCAGTCAGTAAAACCGAAGAAAAAGAAACAATTGTAAAAATTATAGTAAACTTGATAAATAAGAAAAATAACGCACGGTAAAGTGCAAATGTAATGCGGGTTTTAGTGCTTGTTTAAACTTCAAGCTAAAAAGACAGATTCGTCTGTAAATTAAAAATTTGTATCTTTGGATTTATGATTACTAAGAACGATATATTGAATAGGTTGAAAGATTTAAAGCCAATTTTATACAGAGATTACTCTGTTAAGCAGATTGGATTATTTGGTTCCTTTTCGGATGATTCCTATACGGATGATAGTGATATAGATTTACTCGTTGAATTTGAAAGACCTATCGGATGGAAATATTTTTCATTAGAGATTTATCTTGAGAATATTTTCGGTCGAAAAATTGATTTAGTGACTAAAAATGCATTAAAGGAACAAATCAGGGATAGGATTTTAAATCAAGTTAAATACGTGTAATGTGAAAAAGGAAGAGCGTAGCTACAAAATGTTCCTTGATGATATTCAGACAGCGATGAGCCGTATTGCTGAATATATAGAAGGCTACGATTTTGAGCATTTTAAAAGAGATTATAAAACAGTTGACGCGGTTATCAGGAATTTTGAGATTATTGGAGAAGCTTCGAAAAAATTAGATGATAAAATTAAAGAAAAGTATCCTGATGTTCCATGGGAAGAAATGTACTATCTGAGAAACAGAATTTCACATGAATATTTTGGGGTTGATTATGAAATAATTTGGGATGTTGCAACAAATTATTTACCCGATAATAAAAACCAAATTGACCAGATAATTGAAAAAGAAAAAACATAAAAAGCCAACGCACAAAGCATAAGTTTTCCAGCCCTTCCCTGCAACCGTCCCTTCAAACACATGCTTTTTTGCCGACGCACACTTTTGTGCAATTTGACAGATTAGAACCAAATAGAAAATAGTATTTTAGTAAACTAATTTTTAAAACCCAGCGAAAACCAAAATATGAGCTTGTTCCAAAAATCAGTAGAAAAGAAATATTTGAATGACCTCGATTCAGAATTAATCGAGAAAAAATACACTGATTTTCAAGAGTATTTTGGTAATCCCGACAGACAGGAAAACATAAGAAATTCGAAAGAAGAACAATTTCAGGAAGGATTTTTACGGGAATTGTTTGTGAAAATTTTGGGTTACACTTTGAATCCCGAACCAAATTTTAACCTGACTACCGAACTCAAAAACATTGCAAACAGCAAAAAAGCTGACGGAGCGATTTTAAAAGCTATATTTCAACAAGGGGCTGCAGCCCCTTGTTATGAGGTCGTTGTAGTAATTGAATTAAAAGGAACGGACACCACCGACTTAGATAAAATTGAAACTCAGGCGTTCGGCTATAAAAATCATCATCCGAAATGTAAATATGTAATAACTTCGAATTTTGAGAAACTCCGTTTTTACATTCAAAATGCGGTTGACCACGTCGATTTTGACTTGTTCAACCTGACACGGGAACAGTTTTCGTTAATGTGGCTGTGTCTGGCAAAAGACAATCTGTTAAACGATTTGCCTTTAAAAATCAAAGAATCATCGGTTTTACAGGAAGAAAATATTACAAAAAAATTGTACGCCGATTATTCAAAATTCCGCGAAGCGATTTACAATAATCTGGTAAAAAATAACATTGATAGGAACAAGGGGTTGCAACCCCTTGTTGATTCAAGTAGGCAACCCCTTGTTGATTCAATTGGACAACCCATTTTTATTGACAAGCTCACTCTTTTCAAAAAAACACAAAAACTGTTAGACCGTTTTCTGTTTATCTTTTTTGCCGAAGACAGGTTGTTGCTTCCGCCAAATTCAATCAGCGAAATTGTAAAACAGTGGGCTGACCTAAAAGAAAAATACGATGAATATTTTCCGTTGTACTCCCGTTTTAAAAAGTATTTCGGGTACATGAACACCGGTTACAATGGAAAGAAATACGACATTTACGCATACAACGGCGGGCTTTTTAAACCCGATGAAGTTCTGGACAACATTGCCATTGACGACGATATTTTGTACGAACACACGCTGCGGCTGAGCAATTACGATTTTGAGACCGATGTGGATGTAAATATTCTCGGGCACATTTTTGAACATTCGCTGGGCGAAATTGAAAATGTGCAAGCCGAAATTGCAGCAACAGACGCAAACATGGCATCTGATAACA
>WOYI011051182.1_pt1 | contig 28741 bp, 31 predicted proteins | sample 6423411 | NCBI WGS metagenome assembly WOYI01 (sample SAMN13441803, study PRJNA592873) | oil field metagenome | biome: oil field; feature: oil-well bore; material: oil-contaminated soil; isolation source: oil-contaminated soil from oil-well borehole | place: Germany: Wietze | collected 2016-10-18 ...
ACATGATTATATTCTCTGTTTTTTTTGAAATTGAAATTGTATTTTTAAAAGTATGGGATTTTAAAAAGTTAGATTATTTAAAATAAAAATAGAGATGATTTAAAAAAAAATAGGGGTGGGAATCACATATTCCCCTTTTCTATCCATTCAGGATATTGTTGAATTCATTTTTAATGTTCTGGTTCTGGAATAACAACTTCAGATTTTCCTGAACCACCGGATTCTGCAACCACTGGTATATCTGGGCTTGGACATCCTGCCTCTGCAACCACTGGCTTATCTCATTCTGCACATCCTGATTCTGTAACAATTGAGTTATCTGATCCGGATTCTGCATTATCTGATCCTTAATATCCATTAAATCCTGGTAAAGTCCGGGATTTTCTTGTTGTAGCTGTTGGGCGGCACTGGAGTCCGCAGCGTAGATGGGCATGGTGCCAAACATCACAGCCAGGATGCATATTATGGCTATTTTTTTCATTTTCTATCACCCAAAATTCTTTTTATCTATTTTTTCTTTCTATTTTTCCTTTTTTGTGTTTATTTTCTATTTCTGTTCTTTTTTCATCTATTTCTGTTGCATTTTTAGTTAAATGCATTATCACATTATAGGTTTAAAGTATAAAAGTTTATGCACAAAAGAGGCCCCAGAGGGTTACTTTCCAAGTTTTGGGTATTATCCATGAAGAAATAAAATAATAAAATACTGGTAAGCAACTAATGGTGGAAACATTTTTTATACTTACCATTGATTTCTTGATTTTAATCCTAAATTTTAATAATTACCACGTATAAAAATACAAGTTGTACCCTGAAAAGTTGATAAAATAAATTTCATTTTATAAAAAAAGGAATAACACGTTAGGGGGAAATAAGATAATTAAAAAAGAAGAATATTCATTTGACACTGATTTAATCGGGAAAATAATAGTTCTTTTAGAGGAAAAGGCAGATTACGTTGACTTGCGGATTAGCGAAAGTTTAAACAACGTTATAGTGATGAAGGATGGGAAGGTTCAGGAGATAACATCCGGTAATAACTGGGGTGGATGTGTACGCGTATTAAAAAACGGTGCATGGGGTGTTAGCTTCACCACCAACCCGGGTAAAATGGAAGATGCAGGTAAATCTGCACTGAAACTCGCCAATGCTTTAGATAATAATGTTAAACTGGCGGATATAGAACCAACCCATGACAATGTAAAGTCTAAGGCAAAGTTAAAGTTACAGGATGTATCCCTTGATGAGAAAAAAGAAGCCATGTCTGCTGCAGAGAAGGCAGCTAATCTGGAGGCAATTGTAAGCACCACCATCAACTACGTGGACGGGGAAGGTACCACCATCTTCGCCAACAGCGAAGGAACCGATCTCCAGATAGAAGAAAGCAGAGTAGCCCTGTTTATGAACGCAGTGGCTGCTTCTGATGGGATCATACAGTTCGGACATAAAAGCACCGGCGGTGCCGCAGGTTTTGAAGTCATACAGAAAGAGGACCTGGAAAAATTCGGAAGAGTCACGGCTGAAAAGGCGATACGACTCCTTAAAGCGGAACTACCACCCTCTGGCAAATTTCCGGTGGTCATGGATCCGGAACTTACCGGTGTATTTATACACGAAGCCCTGGGCCATGCATCAGAGGCTGATCTGATATTACAAAATGATTCCATACTAAAAGGTAAGATGGGCACCCAGATAGGCTCATCCCTGATAACCATCGTGGATGATGCCACCATGGACGCCTTTGGCTATTATCCCTATGATTCAGAGGGTGTAAAGACCCGTAAAAATATATTGGTGAAGGATGGTGTACTGAGATCGCTTTTAAGCTCACGAGAAACAGCATCCCAGCTGGATATCACCCCATCCGGGAACGCCCGATCAGTAGTGGGGGACCAGCCCATAGTACGGATGAGCAACACCTACCTCAAACCTGGTGAACTGAAATTTGAAGAACTCATAGAGGATATGGATAATGGTATATATCTTAAAGGTTCCCGTGGAGGTCAGGTGGATACTGGTAAGGGAGTTTTCCAGTTCAACGCTGCTGAATCATTCCTGATAAAAAATGGAGAAGTAACAAATCCACTCCGAGATGTTTCCCTCTCCGGGAATATTTTAGAGATGCTTCTGAAGGTGGATGGCGTGGGATCCGACTTCAAGATGGGCGTGGGTTTCTGCGGTAAATCTGGGCAGACCGTGCCTGTAGGAGACGGCGGACCACACGTAAGGGTTAAAGAAGCCACTGTAGGTGGAGGATCCTGAATATTTTTTTTACGGAAATAATTTCCTGAAAATAAAATTTTTGGTAAGGGGTGAAAATAAATGATTACCAATGAAGAAGGTGAATTTCTGGTTAAACTGGCCAGATCATCCATAGAATCCTACCTGAAAGATAAAGTAATATTAGAAGTACCTGAAAATACTCCAGACACTTTAAAGGAGGAAATGGGTGCTTTTGTAACATTAAACAGTAAAGGCCAGCTCAGGGGATGTATAGGTTATCCTGAACCCATAAAACCGCTGGTAAACGCGGTTATAGAAGTAGCTATATCGGCGGCTATCCAGGACCCCAGATTTCCACCAGTATCTCCTGAGGAACTGGATGATATCAGTGTAGAGGTGAGTGTGCTTACCAAACCAGAACTTATAGAGGTGGATAAACCTACCGAGTATCCGGAAAAGATAAGTTTAGGTGAAGATGGCCTGATAGTGGAAAGCTGTTTTGGCCGGGGTCTTCTGCTCCCCCAGGTTGCAGTGGAATGGCAGTGGGACAAGGAGGAATTCCTCTCCAACACGTGTATGAAGGCCGGGCTTAACCTGGACTGCTGGTTAGAGCCGGATATTAATATCTACAAGTTCCAGAGCCAGATTTTTAAGGAATAGACTTGTATAGAATCTAAAAAATCCAAAATTAAAGCATATATGAAAGATTCAGAACCAAATATTCATTGAACCGTCTTCTTTTTATTCAAAAATTTAGCAATGTATTGGACGTATTTATCGAAATCATCCAGATTTTTCTCTAAAATCATAGAGAGAATAGCTGGATCAACCTCTGTATACATATATACCAGTATGTTCCTTAGTTTTGCTGCTTCTCGGAATCTGTCCGTAAATTTCTCAGGGATTACTCCTTCTTTTCCCAAGATGATTATTATTCCCTGATAGTCTTCTGGTTTTTCCAGTTTTCAGAGGATATTATGACTTCCCCAATATCCAGGGCACATTCAATGGCTAGTTGAAGGTTACGTTCAATAGCCAATCTTAAAAGATAGTCATCTTTTAACTCTTGTTCACTGGCGGAATATTTTCTATAATATTCTATCTTTAGGTTTATCAATATTTTATATGCTCCTTATTACAGACTCCTAATGAAGTAAATAAATTACAAACCTCACAATGGTACAAATTATATAACACTGTACTTTTAAAATTAAACCAACAAAACAATTGAATCAAAAAATGAAAACCTCCACAAAGTAATTTATAACCCGGGAAGTTTTTAAAACTCCTTAAAAGGTTTTATTGAATTTTTTTAAGTGATAACTCATGTTCCTACCAACCATACCCACACCAGAAGAAGTTCTGGATAAAGGATTCAACCGGGCAAAGAAGGCTGCAAATAAAGCTAGAACCTCTAAGATTCCCCACCAGCTGAAATCTAAGCGGATTGAGGAAATTAGAGTTAGGACTGCCTGTCAGGTGATACAGGAAACCTTCAAGAGTATCCTGGAAAAGACCCCCCAGGTAGAACAGATGCCCCTGTTCTACCAGGACTACATCGACGTGGTGGTGGGCGTTGACCAGCTTAAAAAATCTCTAGGAGCACTCAACTGGGCTGTGGGCATTCTAGCCAAATTTGAAGGGCAGTACGCCCAGAAGATCAGGAGGTCCAGCCCAGAAAGCGCAGCGAAAATACGCAGGGAGGCTTACGGCCGTATATCCTCTGTGGTTAATCGTATAAGGGATGAACTCGAATTTCTAGATTACACCAAGGCCCGGTTACGGAATATGCCCACCGTCGACTTCGAGGCAGTTACTGCGGTTATAGCTGGCTTTCCTAACGTGGGTAAATCCACTCTACTTAGACAGATCACCACTGCTGAGCCCAAAGTGGCAGATTATCCCTTCACCACCACCGGTATCCAGATCGGTCACCTGGAACGTAAGTGGCAGAAATACCAGATCATAGACACTCCCGGTCTCCTGGACAGGCCCATCGATGATATGAACACCATCGAACTTAAAGCCATGGTGGCACTGGAACACCTGGCAGAAGTGGTTTTATACATCTTCGATGCATCAGAAACCTCTGGTTACCCATTAGAAAACCAGTTCATGTTATATGAGTCCATAAAAAAGATCTTCAAAATTCCCATAATTTGCATCTTCAATAAGATGGACCTGGTGGAAAATATTAATTATTTGAACGAATATATTCATAAGGTAGACGAACCCATACGTGTAACCGCTTGTGAGGGCAGCGGGATCTCCCAGGTAATAGATAAATTGGAGGAATTTAAAGATGACGAGAAGAGAAATCGCTGAACAGGTATTTAATGATGTTTTTAGTGCTATAAAGGATTCGCAGAGTGATTTGGAGAAGACAATATCGGGATATGCTTCTGGTATCATAGGTAAAACACTGGTGGATGTAATAGACCAGGGAGATAATATAATCGTTAAAGCAGACCTCCCCGGATTTAAAAAAGAAAACATCAAAATAGATGTGAGTGATGATGTCCTGAAAATCAATGCTCTTTTTGAAGAAGAACCACTGGAAGAGGGTTCTAATTATGTCAGAAGAGAGCGGAGATATGATGAAATTAAAAGAGTTGTTGAACTCCCCACCAAAATAAATATCGACCATGCGGGTGCTGAATTTGAAAATGGAGTCCTTCAAATTACCCTTCCAAAATCAGGAAAGACGACGGTTAATGTAGAATAAAATTTTTAAAATTTTATTTAAAAGATATTTGTATTTTTCTACAGATCTTATCTTACTTCTTATCCTTTCGAAGAGAGAAAAGCTCAGCAAGACAGACTGCCATTTCCGCTACTTCAACCGGGTTACGTCCCACTAACGCGATGATTGGCTCCTTTCCCCAATCCCCGGTGTGATAGATGACATCTGGAACTTCTCCCAAACTGTTTATAGCCTGTTCCACGCCCCAGGACACTGTTTTCCCCTCAATTTCACGCAGTTCATCAGGTTCTTCCATCCGATTGTAAGAGGATACTTTGAGCCCCAATTTTTCACATATCTCAATTGTAACTCTAGAATATCGTAAATTAAGGGCACTTCGACGCTCGGGATCATGCTTCATAACCTCCAGCACCAGGCGGGCCATGTGGCTGGATGCGCCCCAATCAGGCATTGTGAAAGCTTTCACCTTACCATTTACTGTGGTTATACGTCCCGGGACTCCGACTACATCTTCTATGGATTTAGCATTTTCCCGGGCCATGACCAGGTTGCTCCTCACCTCAGGGATGAGTTCTGCCATGTGTTTTGAGCTCTGGAGGATGATCAATCCCTGGTTGACACTTAATTTCTCCATGGATTTAGTTTAATTTCAGGGCCTATAAATAGTTTGGATAATATTTGAGAAAATTTTACTCCCCTTTTCCAAAGTAATTTTGATATTCTTAACAAAATTTTGTTGTTGTATCCATAAAAAATTACTTCGTTAAACAGTGTTTTTTGGTGAAAAATTTAAAAAGATTTAAATATTTTTAAATACAGTAAGTATTATTGTCGGAACCTTGAAATTGTTATCTGACATTGCTGAAAAATGGGGGGCAGTATAAAGTGAAGCGACCATTGTTGCTTACGATGTTACTGCTTATTGTAGTAGCGTTGTTGATACCCAATATATGTGCCACCACAACAAATCAGCAGAACACGGAAATTATCACTAATACATCCATATCTCAGGATAATAACGCATCAATCTATGTAAAAACATCTGATAATCCAAGTACAGCTGCCGCTGGTAGTCCCGGGGCAGTTACTGATACAAGAAGTACCACGACCAAAAGCCAGAGTACAGCCACTTCAGAATCTACCAGTAATTCCAGTAAAAACCAAAGCACAACGAATATTCAGTATGCCCAAGCGGCTGCAGGAGATAGTAATGTCCAGAATAACTGGTTCACCAACCAAAAAATAACCGAAGCAGCAGGACGAGTTAAAACCTATATAGAAACCAACAAGCGACTCCCTAATTACGTGACCATAGGAACAGTACAGGTAACCATGCCACAGTTCCTACAACTCATGACTACTGGTTTGATACAGGTAAACAAAGGCACCACTACACAGATAAAATTAAAGAACGTAGGTACGCCAACAAGCATCTCAGAAAGCATTAAAAGTGGAAGTCTCACCAAGACAGAGTACCTTAACCTAGCATCCAGGATCCAATCCTATATCAACAGCAACGGCCGAGCACCTAACTACGCCACCAGTTCTCTAGGGAAGGTTGGCTTTGAGTCTCTAATATACATGTACTCCAGAGTATTGGATTACTATGATACTAATAAAGTCCTGTCCAGCACAGTTTCCATGAAACCATGGGAAAGCATAAGCAAACCAACGACGACAAATCCAACAACACCGTCAAAAAATACAAGTCAAACAAGTTTCACCATAGCCCAAATTGGTAAAGCAGCGGGAGATGTTAAAGCCTTCATCGAAAAGAATGATAGGCTTCCAAACTTCGTGAATATAAGTGGTAAAAAGATAACCATGCCACAGTTTTTAAAACTCCTGAACACCAGTTTACTGCAGATATACGGTAATAAAAAGACGTCCATTGCACTTAAAAGTGCAGGAGCACCTTCCAGTCCCAGCGAAGACCATAAAAGTGGTAACATAGACAAATCAGGGTATGTTGATCTGGCAAATCGGATCCAAAAATACATGGATTCCAATGGTAAAGCACCAAACTTTGCCTCCAGCGCCCTAGGGAAAATTCGATACGAAACGTTGATCTACATGGAATCACGTATAGTGTACTTCTACGCTGTGAACAATGTCCTACCGAAATATGCTACAGTAAACCCATGGGAAACATCTACCACACCAAGTACCAATAATCCTTATCTAAAAGCCACTGAAGACGCACCTTCAAACAGTCAAACAATAAAAAACCTGGCAAAAAGTATAACCGCAGGTAAAACATCGGAGAGTGCCAAGGCAACAGCCATATTCAACTGGGTCAGAGACAACATCGTATATTCATTCTACTACAACACAATAAAAGGAGCATTAGGCACCCTAAGTTCAAGGAAAGCTAACTGTGTTGACACCACCCATTTATTAGTCGCTCTTAACCGGGCGGCGGGAATACAGGCCAGATATGAACACGGATACTGTAAATTCTCAGATGGATGGTTCGGACATGTATGGGCTCAGGTAAATGTAAACGGTAAATGGTACCGTGCAGATGCAATTAGCTCCAGAAACTCCTTCGGTGTAATAAATAATTGGGATACCAGAGCCTGGACTCAACTAGGCATCTATGCAGAATTGCCTTTCTAAAAAAAATCCCCTTTCTTTTTTTTCTTTTTATTTTTACAAAAACCGATTTAGAGCCTATTTTATATTTAACAGTGCCTGAGTTTATTTAACAATGCTTCAACGCATCTTCATGGAACTCTGTTTCCTTTATCTTACGGATGATCTTACAGGAACTGTCCAGTGGTGATTCTTTATAGCCGGTGATCTTCACCACCTCTGCCTTCAGATTTCTCTTCGAGAGTTCCTCTCTGATTGCATCTAAGTCAAAATTCTGATCCGGGCCTATGGTGATGATGTCCGGGTTGATCTCTTCAACTATCTCAAACATATTCGTGGTGTGTCCCAAGTAGGCTTCATCTACTGGTTTAAGCATCTTCACCACCTCTAATCTCTGAACTTCATTAACTATGGGTACTCTTTTTCTTTTTCTAACCGTGACATCACGGGCCACCACAACCACAAGTTTAGCGTCCTTTCCCCCGAGATTTTTAGATTCCTGGAGGTAGTATCCGTGGCCGGGGTGGATTATGTCAAAGGTTCCGGTAGCCATTATGATTTTGATATTCTCACCTTCTATTTTGTAATTTGTACGATATGTTTAGTTTTACCTTGTTTACTGCTGCCCTTTACAGCTTGTCTTTAGATTTCCCCACATGTACTGCTCCGGTCCGCAGCCAGAGACGATAACATAGTTGTACGGGGATTTTTTAACCAGCTCGCCTATCTTACTTATTCTCTTCTCCATATCCTCATGGGATAGTGGATAGAAATCTGCTGGGAGCTTGTCCTTTATGATTTCATAGTACTCCTGGGCTGCTTCCACAGATTCCCTGCCCGGGACAACATGGACCATCTTCGGGTTCAAGTAGATTAAGGAGCTTAAATGGTCCTCGAATATTTCCTCTTCACCTTCATCCGGGGTGGTGTAGATGAACGCGGTTTGGTCGGCTATTTCCCCTCCGACGTAGGTCTGTATGAACTGGATGTTGGCCTTTAAAGCGTCTCCATTATCGCCCTGGCCCATTCCCACCAGTTTATCACCTTTAACTTTGAAGATTTCGAATCGCCCCGGGGGTAGGATGGATAGGTCTAAAGAGTCGAATATTTCTCGAGTGGTTTTTTCAATCCTCTCTGGTTTTGGAGTGAAAGTTACATAGGTTATGGTTGCACAGAGCAGGTTGTACAGGTTGTGCACACCAAATGCTGGTACTTCAACCGGGAAATCTAGCTGAAGATTTTTACCTGTGGGATAATTGAATACTTCCCCCTCTAAACGGACCTGCCAGCGGTCCTTTCCCGCCTTTAGCTGGGTGAACTTCAGATCAGGTTCGGGTCGGGAGAAACCACAGCTACACTGGTATATTCCCCGGTGATTAAGGTACCGCTTGGTGTAAGTCAGGTTTTCATTACATACCGGGCAAAACACATCACCGGTTATGGGAGTTTTATCTTCCATTTCAATGTCCAACCCATAATAGGTCACCTTAACATCTTTTTCCTTCTCTTTACCGATATAGGCAGTTCTCGGATCGTCTGCATTGGATATAACTATCCCCCTTTTCATGGGTGCGGAAAGGAGCTGCTTTGCCCGGAGATATTCTTTAAAGGGATTTTTAACCCCGCTGACCTGGGAATGCTCCCGGGAGACGTTGGTGTAAACCACACCTACCGGGTCCACTATCCTGCTAACTGTATCGGGAATGGCATGTTTAATATCCCTAATACCATATTCAAAAATACCTAAACTGGCTTTACCATCAAGAAGACCGGTTACAATGGCGTTGATGGTGTTACTTTCATAATTATAGGTTATGTTGGTATCATTCGCCACTAGGAGGGCTGTTATCTTGGTGGTGGTTGTTTTACCATTGGTACCCGTGATAAGTATTGAGCCTATATCCAGTTTACTGGTTAACCTACTTACACATTCCTTTTTACCAATCCTTAAATAGATGTGACCGGGAAAGCTTTTACCCATCCCACTTCCCAGTTTTGCTAAATATTTAGCTGATTTACCCGCTAAACGGGCGGTGGCACATCTGATATTCTGTGACAATCCCATGATCTTTATCCTTTCTTTTTGATATATTTAATATTAGTTGAACTTTAAAATGAGTTTAGCCCAAAAAAGTAAATTAAACATCTTACCATATAAAACTATATAAATCAATTCCGGGAAGTCTAGAAACCCAGAAAATATGGAATAACTCGATTTAATGATTATGGATAACATGATTTTATGATTCTAATAAGAGGCATTGGAACCAACCCCTACATCGGTGTAGGGAAAGTAAAAAAGATAGTCACACTGGAGGATCTCCTTGAACTGGATGGTGGGGAGATAGTGGTGGTTTCCAAAGCATCCAGGGACATGCTGTCTCACCTCCAAAAGGCTGGAGGAGTGATTACCGATTACGGGGGAATAACCAGCCACGTTGCCATAGTGTTAAGGGAATTCGGTGTCCCCTGTGTAGTGGGGACTGGTAAAGCCACCCTTGTCCTTGAAGATGATGAAATTGTAACACTAGATGGTAAAACCGGTAATATTTATCAGGGATTCATGGAATTAGAGGAGGAGAAGGAGTTTCTGGAAATATTTAACCCCTCCACCAGGATAAAAGTAAATCTGAACGTCCCCGAGATAGCAGGGAGAGTTGCGCCCTACGCTGATGGTGTAGGGTCACTTAGAATCGAAAACATCATCATACGTACAGGTAAACACCCCCAGGTTCTCTTGGATGAAGGAGAATTGACTGGAGTGTTAACTGATGGTGTAAGGGAGATAGTGGACGCTTTTTATCCTAAATCCGTATTTTTCCGTACTTTTGACATCCCCACCGATGAACTAAGACACCTGGAAGGGGGAGAGATAGAACCGTTTGAACATAATCCACTTCTGGGTTCACGAGGGATAACCAAAGACTTAAATAACCCTCCCATACTGGAAGCGCAGTTTAACGCGGTTAAAAATCTGCTGGATGAAGGGTATTCCAATCTGGCCCTGAAGATACCCTATGTCAGGGATATCTCAGAATATGTCAAGTCAAAAAAAATCTTAAAGAAATGTGGTGTCCGCCCCCATCAAGACCTTAAGGTGGGTGTTTCCGTGGAAACCCCCTCAGTGGTCCTCACCTTCGACGAATTCCTTAAAGAAGGCCTGGATTTTATAACTCTCGGTATGAGCGACCTCACCATGTGCTCCCTGGCAGTGGACCGCCGGGGCGTTAACGTGTCGAAGCACTTCCAGATAACCCACCCGGCTGTCATGGGTATGGTGAAGATGGTGATAGACCAGTGCAACCAGGCGGATATTGAAAGCTGCATCACTGGTTACGCTGCTTCAGATCCCAGGATCGTGAAGAAGCTAGTGCACTGGGGAATAAGCTCCATATCCACCAACCCCGACCAGATACTGAAGATGAGGAGACTGGTGAACCTTGCAGAAGACGAGGTGTTGTTGAGTAATTTCAGTAAACGGAATATATAACTCAAAAGGAAAAGCATTATAATCTCAAAATGGAAACTTCATAATTTCAGTGCTTCTTCAAAATCTATTTTCCCCCGGTAGAGGGCAGAACCTATTACTACCCCATAAACATCTGTATCAGATAGAACCTTCAAATCATCAAGAGATGAAACACCACCAGCATACACCACTGGTATATCAACTGCTTCTAAAAGTTTCAGGAGAGGATCTACCTGAAAACCCTCTAGTAGCCCCTCATAATCTACGTTAGTAAACAGTATGCTCCCAGCACCGACTTCCTCCATTATACTACCCATCTGTGGCACTGTTTTACTGGTCTTCTCGGTCCAACCCTTAACCACCACCTGGTTATCCTTACTGTCCAGGGCAACCATGACCCTCTCACTTGCAAATTCCTTTGAAAGTTCTGTTACTATGTCCGGGTTTTCCATGGCCAGAGTGCCCAGGATAACCCTTTCTATACCAGTATCAAGGAGTTTGGTGGCATCTTCCTTACTTCGTATCCCACCACCCATCTCTATGGGGATGGATACTTCCTCCACCATGTTGGCAATTAATTCCTGGTTGCGGCGATTATCTCCAAAGGCACCATCCAGATCAATGAGGTGCAGCATCCTGGCGCCCTTTTCCTGCCAGTTTAATGCAACCTCCACCGGGTTATCGATAACCACCTGTTCAGTACCGGGCTTACCCTGTACCAGCTGAACACACTTGCCGTTTTTTATGTCTACCGCGGGGATTATTATCATAACTTCACGAACACAGTTTTATAAATTAATTTTTCTACCAAATACATTTATTTTAATTTATTTGGATTTTGGGGTTATTATATTAACCTTTGTCTTGAAAGTTGTTAGTTCAGTTTTTCACAGTTATGTTATTAGTGAAATTTCTTTCTGCAATCAAAGCATAAATCTGAATTACTATTAGTTTTGAATACCTTTTTGCATTTTTTACAGGTGACTTCTTTAATGAGAGATGTTTTTTTCATCTGAAATTTTGCCATCTTTACAGAGCAATTATAATTATTAGCCTGGATTGTTGCTCTGGCTTTTCTATTTAAGGCCTCCTCAACAAATTTTTTTTCAATATCTTCTTCATAATCCCTGGCCATAAAAAATCACTGTCAATACTCTTAAGTCTGATTCATAAACAATCAATTTTCCTAAAATAATGGCGGATTATCGGGATAAATTAACAACATACCTCAAAGCTATGTTAACGGTAAAATGTACTATGCACTGTAATTATGTTCATTAAACACTTTTATCCAAACAAATGAATTTTAGATTCTCGAGTTTAATTATCCCCTTTTTTATATTTTTCATAGAGAAAGTATATAATTATTGATAACACTATCACGACCACACTGATCTCTTCAAGATATGAAATCTCAGTGGAAATGGTCTGGTACAGGCTTCCAAACTGCCATCCTAAAAATCCAAGGATGAACGCCCGTATCAGCGTACCAAGAAAGGTAATTACCACGAATTTTCTCAGGTCATATCTGACGAATCCGCAGAAGACGTTTATGGCTATGCTGGGGACCACTGGAATGGCCCTTACAATGAATAGAACTACTTCGTCGGATCGGCTTTCCTCGAATTTACTCTGAGCTTTTTCTATATTTTCCCAGGAGACACCCAGATATTTGCCCAAACGGTCTATTAATTCCTTACCAAGGTAATAGGCAAGGGTGTAAATGAGTAAAGAACCAATGGTAACTCCCACCGATGCTGGCAGTACAACATTTACAAAGAGTGAAAAAACCGTCTCCGGTGAGATTACTGTTCCTTTTAAGATGATGAAGCTGGTGCCCATTATAACCAGGGTTGATGGTATGGGGGCGATGATTTCTTCCACTATACTACCCAGGAAAACTCCTAAGGACCCATAAGCAAGTAGCACGCTTTCCAGATACAATATAATTTCTTCGAACAAAATTTATTACTCCTTTAAAAAGATTTATATAAGATTCGTATCAACTTTGTATTCCTGATGTAAAATTCGTATCAACTTTGTATTCCTGATGTTATAATACTAATAATATAAAAATTTAGAGTTTTTTGTATGGATATTCTCTCGATAATCTTTTTAGCAGTTGGACTGGCCATGGATGCATTCAGCATCTCGGTAACCAGGGGATTGACCTTAAAATTAGGGGTTAAACATGCGTTAATAATCGCCCTGTTTTTCGGTGGATTCCAGTTTTTCATGCCTATTTTAGGATGGATTTCAGGGATCCAGCTCCAGTATATAGTCTCCACCTTCGCACCATGGATTGCCTTCATATTACTGGTCGGTGTGGGTGGTAAAATGATCTACGAGGCATTCTCTACAGATGAAAACATCAACACTACTTTTTCCTATAAAGAACTTTTAATTCTTTCAGTAGCAACCAGCATCGACGCCTTCGCCGTGGGAGTTACCTTCGCATTTTTAAACGTAGCAATTCTTCTCCCCATAATTTTAATTGGTTTGATTACCTTCATCTTTTCATTTATAGGAGTTTACATCGGGAAGAACATCGGCCATCTGTTCGAAAATAAGGTGGAAATAGTGGGTGGTGTAATTTTAATAATCCTGGGGTTCAAAATACTTTTAGAGAACGTACTGTTATAGGGTTAAGTGAGAAAAATAGAGAACGTATTATTATAGATAAACTGAGAAGATAATTGGGTGTAACCAATGAGAAGAGTGGCCTTGAAGATAGCCTACCTGGGCACAGACTACTACGGCTTCCAGAGACAGCCTGACTTACCAACTGTGGAGGGAGAAATCCTATCCGCCCTGAAAGAGGTTGGTATGGTGGATGACATCAATAAATGTGGTTTTGGAGTAGCTGGGAGGACTGACCGAGGAGTACATGCCCTGGGAAACGTGATCACCTTCCTGACGGAAGATGAAGTAATAATCAACCAGATCAACGACGGTTTACCCAAAAGCATCAAAGTATTAGCCCAGGCAAAAGTACCCCTCCGTTTTAAAGCCAGGTACGCTTTAAACAGGCATTATCGCTATTTATTACCCTTAATCCCCGGTGATCCCCCTCCTGATCTGGATAAGATGGTTGAAGCTGCCAAACTATTTAAGGGTACCCATGACTTCACCAATTTCTCCAAGAAGAGTGAGAGAAACCCGGTTAGAACCATAGATAAAATTAGACTTACAGAAGAACAGGATCTGATACAATTCGACGTTGTTGGGGAAAGTTTCCTCTGGAACATGGTGAGGAAAATGGTATCCATTCTCCAGATGGTGGGGAGGGGGGAGTTACCAGCCGAGATTATAGATGAGCTCTTCAGCCCGGATAAGGATCTCTGTATCATGCCCATGCCCCCAGAAGGTCTCATCCTCATGGACATAACTTATTCTGGTATTAAATTCCATGAAGACCCCTACGCTGTAAAGACGTTTAAATCGTTCCTTAAAGGGGAATATCTAAAAAACCAGACCATCACCTTATCTCAAAAGGGAATGTTAAAGGGTTTGAAGGATTAATTTTCTTGACCTATCTTTGTTAACCTAATGAATTTTTTTTATTTCTTCAATTAAGGAATTAACATGGGTTGTTTCTTGCAATTTAATTTGATCGATAAATCATAAGTACTAGTAGACAGATATGATTACACAGTAAGCATCTAAAAAGTTTGCTTAGGAGGAAATTACCTGTTATACAAAAACAACGTACAAGTAACATCTAATCTGCCAGGTTCAAAAAATGAAACTCCACAGGTAGTAAGGGGCATCATCGTTGGATTCGATCCTGGACTCACTGCTGGAATAGCCATAATGGATCTAAATGGGGAGATTCTCTCCGTGAAAAGCTTCAAGGAGATATCCCGGGCAGAGATAATCTATCATATTATTAATTTTGGAAAAACTGTTTTAATTGCTACAGATGTGTATCCACCACCTAAAATGGCTAAAAAATTAGCCACCACCTTGAATGCTAAGTTACACCATCCCAGTAGAGACATGTCTGTGGGGTCTAAAATTGAGCTGGTTGAGTCCTTCTTGGGTGAGAAATCTTCCCTGGAGAGGTCTAAAGTTGTATCCTCTGAGCTGGTGCCACAGGACACCCACCAGCGTGATGCTCTGGCAGCGGCCATCAGGACCTATAAGAGCTATGAGAAAAAATTAGAACAGATTGAGACTCGCTGTTTAGAAGTTAACATGTCTCCAGAAGATATTGACCTGATAAAGAGGATGGTTATAGGTGGAACAGCCGTAAGTTCGGCCATCCAGATGGTACAGGATATGAATGAAGAGACAGATGATATAAAAGACGTTGAAGAATTCGATACTGATGAATTAGAGCCTTCAATAGATTCTGAGGCTATTTTGAAGTTAAAAAACAGGATAAAAGCACAGGATAACCAGATTAGTAATCTTAAAAGTAGGAATGAATCCCTGGAGGATAGGATAAAGGACTATGAAATTGAAGTAACCAAACTCCAGGAGAAGATAGACAAGCTGCACTACGAGTACACCCAGGATGTTCTTCTAAATAAAGAGTTAGCAGCCAAACTTTCACTCATTAAGAAATTGCAGGACAAGTACAATGAAGAAAAAGCCCTGAGGATGGAACTCGAAGAAAATCTCGATTCACTTCGTAATATTCAAAGGATCAAACCCACTGAAAATGCCATTCCAGTGAAGATCATCGAAACATTCACCAGGGATGGGATAATGGCCGCCTGTGAATACTGGAAGATAAAGAGGGGTGATGTGGTTCTACTGGAAAGTTCTGAAGGCGGCGGATCACAAACAGCCGCTCTCCTGATAAAGATGGGTGTGAAGGCTGTTTTAATCAGGGATAAGATTTCACACCACGCCCTGGAGGAATTCGAAAAAAATATGGTCCCCCTACTCCAGGCAGGCAACATAGAGCTCAAGATGATCGACCAGTTCGCTATAGTAAACGCCCTGAAATTGGAAAAGGAAATCCAGAGATGGAAGGAAGAAGTGGAAAGTAAAAGGATTAAAGAAAATAGTGAGGAAATTTTAAAGGCTTTTGACGAATACCGGGCTCGAAGAAAGAGATTCAATTGATAGAGAGAAACTTATATACCATTGAATATTAATTTTAGTTGTGAAATAATATGAAAATCGCTTTTATAATAGGCACCCGCCCGGAAATAATTAAGATGTCCCCCCTGATCGATGAAGTAAAAAGGAGGGGCATAAATTTTATCATAATACACACCGGACAACATTATGACCGTGAGATGTCAGAGCAGTTTTTTGAAGACCTGGAACTCCCCCAGCCAGATTACAATATAGGTGTGGGTTCAACCACCCATGGAAAACAAACCGCGGTGATGCTGGATGGGATTGAGGAAATCCTATCATCTGAAAGACCGGATATCGTACTGGTAGAGGGAGATACCAACGCGGTGATGGCCGGTGCCCTGGCAGCCAGTAAGATGCATATTCCAGTGGGGCATGTGGAGTCTGGACTGCGCTCCTACGATAAAACTATGCCCGAGGAAATCAACCGGATAGTGGCAGATATTTGTTCCGAACTTTACTTCGTCCCCACAGAAGAATCAGCTGTAAACCTCATATTTGAAGGCCTCCACCCCCAAGATATTCATATAACCGGTAATACAGTGGTGGATGCTGTCTACAGGAACCTGAAGATCGCAGAAAAATACTCCAGCCTGAACTTTGATTCAGGGAAAGATCTCATAACGCTGACCATCCACCGTCCTGAAAATACAGATAACCCCCACCGATTAAAAAACATTACCGACGCCATAATGGAGTTAAAGGAAATAGATATAATCTTCCCGGTACATCCCCGTACCATCAAAACCCTCCAGGAGTTGAAACTCTACGATCAGCTGGCCCGGGCGGACCATATCCAATTGATGAAGCCGGCGGGTTACCTGGATTTCCTGGTTCTCCTATCCCACTCTAAGGCCGTAATAACTGATTCCGGGGGAATTCAGGAAGAAGCTATAACCATGGACTTACCATGTATAACTCTGAGATACAATACCGAACGTCCGGAGACAGTAACTGCTGGTGGCAATATCCTGGTGGGTACGGATAAAGAGAGGATAATCCAAACCGTGCATAATATTTTGGAGGATGAAGAATTATATCAGAGGATGAAGCATGCGGAAAATCCTTATGGTGATGGGAAGACCTCCCAGAAGATTATGGATATAATAACAGAGGCCTATGAAAATGACAATCTTAAAATCACGCCACCAGAAAATATTGGTGGACTGGAAGGCCGTTTCATCCAGAAAGTGGAAGAATCTATTGATGTCTCAGGGTATGAGGAAAAAAACGAACCTACCAGGATAATCGTTGTTTTTGATGGGCATAAAGCCCAGTTTCCCCATGGCAATCTCCAGTTAAAGGGTAAAACCATCATTCTGGAGAGATTTAGTGTTGAATGAATAAAATAAATATATCCATGGTACTCCCTTAATCTAATAAAAAGATTAAAAGGAATTCCTCCAATTAAAATGAATCCATAGAGAGGAGTTAGTAAGTGTTGAAATTACTTGTTTTTGAATATGCAAATGCTTTGGGATTGGAAGATCCCGCCACCACCGTGGAAGGCCGGCATATGCTTGAGGGACTATTAAGTGACCTTAACCATGTCGGTGCCGATTACATCATATCTGAAGACTCTAAAATCAGTGTTGACCAGGTTAATGGTGAATTTCAAAACTGCTCTCCCCTGGTTATAAATGAAGAACTGCTTCCCTGGCTGGAGGAAAACATAGTTAACTACGATGCCTGTCTTCCAGTGGCACCGGAAGAAGATCTTATCTTATACGAAATCACCAAGATACTGGAGGATAACGATGTTAAAACCATCGGATCATCATCTGAGGCTGTTTTGGCCTGTTCAGATAAATTTGAAACTTATAACCTCCTGAAAGACGACTATCCTGTAATCAAGAGTGAAAAAGTATTCTTCAGCGATATTAAGGAGTATAAACATATCTTCTCTGGTGGAAAAGATTTTCTGGTTAAACCGGCCGATGGTGTTTCCTGTTCGGGAGTGCAGATAGTTCAGTCTTATGCAGATTTCATAAAGGCCTCTGCCCATCTAAAGAGAACAACCAGCCTACCCTACTTCCTTTTACAGGACCGGGTGGAAGGGAAAAGCACCAGTGTCAGCATCCTAAGCACTGGCAAACAGGCCCTGCCCCTGAGTTTAAATCTACAGAACATAGGCTTTGATGGGGGTAAACTGGTTTATAATGGCGGAGAAGTTCCCTATGAACATGGTTTATCAGATGATGCTAAAGATATTGCTCGAAAGGCTGTAGAATCAGTTAAAGGATTGAAGGGCTACGTGGGTGTGGATCTGTTACTGGACGAAGCCTACGAGGAGATCTACATCCTGGAGATCAACCCCCGTTTAACCACCTCCTACGTGGCTTTAAGAAGGCTTTTAAACTTTAATCTGGGCGAGGCCATAATTGATGCCGTTAACGGTGAGTTACCTGCAAAAATAGAATTAGAAGGTTCACTGAGTTTCCTGAAGGGTGAGGATATAACCTTTAAATACGTATTCAGCGTGTAATTAAGACCAACATGTAAGATTGAGATCTACCTGTTAAGATTAAGACCTATTAATTAAGACCAACATGTAAGATCTACTGGATATATTAACCAACAAGATTAAGAATGTGATATTCATGAAGATAGCTGGATTTGATATTGGAGGAGCTAATACAGACCTGGCTGTGGTAGATTTCGACAGCGGAGGTAACATCAACGGGATAACCACAGATTTTGAGTATCTGCCCATGTGGCAGGAGAAAGAGCGGCTTTCCACCGTCCTAACAGAACTTCTAGGTGACCAAAAAGAGGAAATCGAAGCGGTGGGAGTCTGTATGACCGCGGAACTGGTAGATGCTTATCAAACTAAAAGGGAGGGTGTTTTGAACATAGCAGGGAAAGTTAAAGAGACATTCAACCTCCCCTTAGGTTTCATCGGTTCAGATGGTCTGGTTGGTTACGAAGAATTGAAAGATAAACCCCTCAATGTGGCGGCTGCCAACTGGGTGGCTACCTCCAGACTGGCCGGAGTTGTAGAACCAGACTGTATCATGATTGACACTGGGAGCACCACCACCGATATCATCCCCATTAAAGATGGAAAGGAATGTGCCAGGGGCAGATCCGATCTGGAGAGACTGGGCACTGGTGAACTGGTTTACACTGGTACCCTGAGGACCAACGTGGCCACACTGGTGGATAAGGTACCACTGGTTGATTCATGGTACAGAGTGGCTTCAGAACTCTTTGCCATAACTGCAGACATCCACCTGGTGCTGGGGAATATTACAGAAGAAGATTACACTTGCCACACACCTGATGGCGCGGGTATCTCTATAGAAGACTGCATGCGTCGTATCGCCCGAGTGGTCTGCAGTGATATGGATGTTCTGACCCCTGGTGATATAAAATCCTTATCAGAATACATCCACTTGAAACAGGCCGAGAGTGTCTCGGAAGCTCTACTGGAAGTTTCCAAGAGAAATAACATCTCCCAGGTTGTAACCACTGGTCTGGGTATGGATATAATAGGTAAAAAGGCCAGTGCAATTGCCGGTATCCCGTCGGTAGGGATGGATCAGATTCTAAGTAAAGAAGAGTGCGTGGTAGCCCCGGCGGTGGGTACTGCCATTTTAATGGAGGAATATTTGAAAAAATAAGATGAATTATTTAATACTATCATCTTTAAATCGATATTTAAATACTAAAAATCCTCTAAACCTTATTCAATACCAAACATCCTTTAAACCCAAAAGATAGGCTATGGTGTTGGCTGCCACATGTAAAATAACCGTGTAAACCAGGATTAAAAGTATTATCTCCAGTGGTATGGTCACCACCAGTGAAGCAAGTAGTAAAGCCATTAATGCGAAGTCTAGCTGGTCTAAAAAGGGTGCTGGTTTTCCCCTTTCTATTTTTATCCTTCTTTTAATGAAGCTGCCCACTGCATCTCCAATTAGGGCTCCAGCACTGAGTGCCAATCCAAGAAGTATCCATCCTGCAAAGTTACCGGGTATAATTCCCTCGATGGTGGTCCATTCTGGTATTAGAGTAAATATATCACCGTAGTGCATGAAGACGATGCCCTGAAGAACTGCAATTAATGTTCCGATTATTATCCCTACGATGGTTCCTCTCCAGGTCACTCCATCACCCAGTAATCGACGTCCGTCTGTGAAATTTCTCTTAAAGTCCACCGGTGCCCCTCCACCAAAGGCTAAGGCCGAAACATTGGCCAGGTACGCTGGTAGCATGAAGTACAAAGCGTATGCTGATAAACTTATAAAACTGATGGTTGGATCCATTTGGTTACCTCCAAATTAAAAGAAGATTAATAGTAATTGTTGAAAGTATTAAATAAGTGTTGGTTTAAATATTTGAAAAATAAAAGTAATTATCCAGAACATCTTGTGCTTAACATCATTTGTTTACAGGAAATAGTAAGATGAAACAACCTTTTAATGCTACCACGAATCTTTTCTTCCCGGTAATTCCATTAAAGGATATCATCTATTTATACTTTGAGCACAATAATATGATGTTACAGTATTTTGTATCCGTTGCAATGATTTAAAAATGAAAAATTATAAGCTGTTAAAATAATTGGTGAGATTATATGGTTATAAAGAAGACCAAAAGTATGTGCCCCGAGTGCCTGGAAATCGTTGACGCAGAAGTCTATGAAGACCAGGGCAGGATAATGATAAGGAAGGAATGTAAAGAACACGGAGTATTTGAAAACACCTACTGGAGTAGTAGTGAAATTTATTATGATGCCTCTGATTACGATTATAAGGGGGAGGGTATAGAAAACCCCCAAACAACTGTAGAGGGTGAATGTCCTTCTAACTGTGGATTATGCCCCGAACATGAAAGCCATACCATTTTAGGCCTTATAGATGTTACCAATCGCTGTAACCTCCGCTGCCCAGTATGTTTTGCAAACGCAGCAGTATCAGGAACGATTTACGAGCCAACCTATGATGAAATCAGGCAGATGCTCCGAAATCTAAGGAGTAACCAGCCAGTTCCCGCTCCGGCCATACAGTACGCTGGTGGAGAACCCACCGTACGTAAAGATATAGTAGAACTTATAAAACTAGCTAAAGAAGAGGGATTCACCCACACTCAGATAGCAACTAACGGTATCCGCCTTGCAAAAAGACCAGAACTCGTCAGGGAACTTAAAGACGCCGGTTTAAACACGGTCTACCTCCAGTTCGACGGGGTTACAGAAGAACCCTACATCCAGATCAGGAACAGGAATCTCTTATCCATTAAATTAGAAGCCATAGAGAACTGCAGAAAAGAAGATATGGGTATCGTCCTGGTCCCCACACTGATTAAAGGTATAAACCATGACCAGATAGGGGATATTATCAAATTCGCTGCCAAAAACATCGATGTGATAAGAGGAGTGGTTTTCCAACCAGTATCCTTCGCCGGAAGAACTCCAGCAGATGAAGTGGAAGGGCAGCGAATAACCATTCCAGATTTTGAAGAACTGGTCGAGGAACAAACAGATCGGGAGATCAAAGTGGAAGATTTCTACCCCGCATCATCTGTACTGCCTGTCTCTGAATTCATCGAGGCCATTGAAGGCGAGCCACAGGTGGCCTTCACCTGCCACCCCCATTGTGGCGCTGCTACCTACGTTTTCATAGATGAAGATAAGATGGTTCCAGTAACACAATTCATAGATGTAGACCGCTTCTTCAACCTGTTATCCAAGAGTAGTGATGATATAACCAACGGCGGATTAGTGGCCAAATCAAAGGTTTTAGCCCGGGCCACCATCAAACTCCCCCAGACCATCAGCCTATCTAAAACCCCTGATTCACTGGATATTAAAAATATATTAATTAAAGTGTTTAAGGAACGATCATACGATGCCCTGGGAGATTTCCACCATAAAAGTCTTTTAATCGCCTGCATGCACTTCATGGACCCCTGGAACTTCGACCACGACCGGGTGAGGAGATGTGTAATCCATTACGCAGTTCCTGATGGAAGGATAATACCTTTCTGTGCCATGAACTCCATATACAGACAGGAAATTGAGAAGAAATTCTCCAAACCCTTCGGTGAGTCTGCAGAGGAATCTGATTGATGATCATTTAAACTTCATAATTTGAAACCTGATAATTAATTAAACAAATCTAAATTGGTTTTTTAATTGATAATAGAAACACCCTCCCGGCTGCATGTAACCCTTATCGACTTAAATGGTAGATATGGTCGAATTGACGGTGGTGTAGGCATCACAACCAGGAGTCCCAGTTTGTTACTGGAAGCCCAGGATGGATATGAGGATATCCAGGTTGAATTTCCCCGTTCAGATCTCCCACAGGATACCTTGGACGATTACCAGGAGAAAGTTTTCTCTGCAGCCCGTAAAATGAATGAATATCTCGGTCTTGAGGGGGGATACCATTTCAAGCTTAAAGAGGTTTTTCCATCCCATTCCGGTCTTGGTTCTGGTACCCAACTATCACTGGCCGTGGCCAAGGCGATATTGAAGATGAACAATCAGGATCTCCCCACCCCTAAGATAGCAGAAATTGTGGGCCGGGGTGGTACATCAGGGATCGGAGTGGCTTCGTTTGAAAGTGGTGGTTTCATCGTGGATGCCGGTCATAAGAAATCCATTAAGAATGATTTTCTCCCTTCTTCTGCTTCAAAAGCATCACCACCACCAGTTATAGCCAGATACGATTTTCCAAAGGATTGGAAGATCGTATTGACCATACCCCATGTTGAACGGAAGGTTTTCGGTGAAGGGGAAGTTAACATCTTCCAGAAGTACTGTCCCATACCATTGGAAGAGGTGCAGGAGTTAACCCATCTTCTCTTCATGAAGATGATGCCCGCTGTGCTTGAGGAAGATTTAGACTCTTTTGGAGAATCAGTAAACAGTATACAGGATATCGGTTTTAAAAAGATCGAATTAGAACTGCAAAACCCCTTCATCAAGGAACTGATTGAGAGTTTAAGGAATGCCGGTGCTGCAGGGGTTGGAATGAGCTCTTTTGGGCCGATGGTATATGCGGTTACCGATACCAACTTCAAAGACATTTTACAAGCAGCCCGTGATTCCATGAGGGATAAAACCGGTGAGATAATACTCACCACAGCCCAGAACGAGGGTGCTAAGATTTATAGATGAAATAAATTTAGATCAAGTATATTGAATGATTATTACTACTCAAACCAATGAATGAATTTTATTCGATGATAATATGATGGATAGGATAGAAGGAAAGGTCTGGACCTTCCGGGATAGCATAGACACCGATGTAATCATTCCAGGGAGATACTTAAGGGCCCAAACACTGGATGAGCTGGCTTCACATGTTATGGAACCAGAAGACCCCACATTCGCAGAGAAAGTGCAACAGGGGGATGTCATAGTGGCTGGCTGGAATTTCGGCTGCGGTTCATCCCGGGAGCAGGCCCCGGCGGCCCTGAAACACGCCGGGATAGCTGCAATTGTGGCTAAATCCTTTGCCAGGATATTCTACAGAAACGCCATAAACATTGGCCTGCCGGTGATCGTGGCTGATGTGGAGGCAGAGAAGGGTGATGAGATATGTATAGACCTTGAAAAAGGAATTATTGAGGACAAAATCACCCATAAAACCTTTAAGATACAGCCCTTCAAGAAATTCATGCTGGAGATACTGGAAGACGGTGGTTTGACCGAACATTACCTGAAAAAACAGGAATAATCCCCATTTATTTTTATTGATTTAACGTGATTCTACATTTTTTACTTAAGAATTTTATTGATCGGAAACAAATATCATTACTAAAGTAGAGGAAATTAAGAATATGAACTGTCTTGTATGTGGCTCCGATTCCCTGGAGATAATTAAAGTTAAGGGTAAAAAATCCAAAGAACTTCTCCTTAAATGTGAAGAATGTGGAAACATCTTCAGAGAAGTGGTAGATGTGGGTAAGCCCGTTGATCGCCGGGTAGTGGTGAGTGAATTTGAAAACAGCCACAAAACCTTCATCAAACTGTATGAAGATGAAATCCTCCACACTGGAGACCTGATAGACTTGGATGGAAGGGAAGCCGAGATCACCTCCCTTGAAAATAAACGGGGAGGCCGAGTTTCAAAAAGTGCAGTGGAGGATGTTGAAACTATCTGGGCTTCTTATACTGACATACCGGTAAGGGTTGGTATTTCAGTCGATTACGGAGGCCGAATATTATCCCAGAAGGTGGAAGTAAATCCCGACTTCGAATTTACCATCGGTGAGGTGGTGAAAATGGGAAACATCATCTTCCGGATCAACTCCCTGAAGACATTGGAGAGGAAGATGAGAAAGGGATTCTCCCGGGCATCGGTAACTAAGAGGGTGTATGGTAGACCAGTTGACGAGCAGAGATTTAAGTATGATTTAACCTCTAAGGTGGTGTAGATGGAGAAGGAAAGGAAGACGCTGGTGGAGAAGTTAGAAGACTACGGCTATATAAAAACAGAGAAAGTGAGAAACGCCATGCTCAAGGTCCCCCGGGAAGAGTTCATACCCCCAGAAAACAGGCAGCACGCCTACAAAGACCAGCCACTCCCCATTGGGGAGGGACAGACTATATCCGCACCCCATATGGTGGCCATGATCTGTGAAACCCTGGAGCTTCAAGAGGGTATGAAAATCTTAGAAATAGGAGCGGGCTTTGGATACAACGCCGCAGTGGTAGCTGAGCTCATAGGACCGGAAGGGCATTTGTTCACCACTGAACGGATAGAAAGTCTGGCGCAGATGGCAGAAGAAAACTTGAAACGCACCGGTTATGATAACGTCACCGTGCTCCACATAGACGGTACAAAGGGATTCAAAGAGGAAGCACCCTTCGATAGGATATATGCAACAGCCAGTGCCCCGAAAGTACCAGAACCGCTCAAGGATCAGCTCAAGATAGGTGGAAGGCTTCTAACCCCCATCGGACCACAGGCCTACCTCCAGGAACTGGTCTGTATCATTCGAAAGGACCAACATAAATTCAGGAGCCATAAACTCGGCGGTGTGGCCTTCGTGCCCATGATCGGGAAGCATGGTTGGCCTGAAGATTGAATAAAATTTAATTTTAAACCTTTATTTGGAATAGAAATTTGAAATAACATTTTATGACTTTATTTGAACAAATTTGAGGAATAATTTTAATGAACATCTACATAGAGACCTTCGGTTGCACCTTCAATCAGGCAGATTCCCAGATAATGGCCGGCCTCCTCCAGGAGGAAGGCAACCAACTGGTAGATGATGTGGAAGATGCGGAGGTTTTGATTATAAACACCTGCTACGTGAAACAGCCCACGGAACAGAAGGTGGTAAACAGGATAATGAAGTTGCAGGAGGCGTATCCTGAGAAAAACTTCATAATCAGTGGTTGTATGGTGGAAATAGACCAGGATAAACTGGAAAAGATCGCGGCAGGTGCCAGCTGGGTGGGTCCCCATAAAATCACCTCAGCCCCAGATATGGTTAAATCCGTGTGTACAGGGGAAACTGTGAGATTAACCGGTTTTGAAGATGTAAACAAGGTTTGCCTGCCTAAGATACGCTCCAATGAATTGATCAACATCATACAGATCTGTGAAGGATGCGACGGATACTGCAGTTACTGCTGTACCAGAATCGCCCGTGGAAACCTCAAGAGCTACCCGGTTGAACTCGTAAAGCAGGAAGCAGAAAGGGCGGTTAGAGAAGGATGTGTGGAGGTACAGCTTACTGCCCAGGATACAGCGGCGTACGGTAAAGATAGTGGAACTTCACTATCTGAACTTCTAAACACCGTAACCAGTGTACGAGGTAAATTCAAGGTTAGGGTGGGGATGATGCACCCTAAAAGTGTTAAAAACGATGTTGATGAGTTAATCCGTGCCTTTAAGAGTGACAAAGTTTATAAATTTATCCACATTCCCCTCCAAAGCGGTAACGACCAGGTTCTATCTGATATGAACCGGGGACACAGCGCGCAGGAATTCCTGAATATCATCTCCCAGTTTCGAAGGGAGATACCCGAAATTTCCATCTCCACAGATATCATCGTAGGATATCCCACAGAAGATGAAGAGGCCTTCCAGGATACCTTGAAGGTAATTGAAGAAATCCAACCGGATTTTCTCCATATATCCAAGTATCATCATCGCCCCGGTTCAAATTCATCCAGTCTGCAGGAGATAGAACACCAGGACATGAAAAAGCGTTCGAAAGAGTTAAATGAGCTTAAATATGCCATCACACTCCATAACAATGAAAAATTACTGGGTACAGTGTTACCAGTGCTCATTACAGATACTGGGAGAAAGGGTGGTTTTACTGGCCGGACTGATTCTTATAAATTGGTGGTTGTAGATCATGCACCCCTGGGAAGTTTTGTTGATGTGGAAATTACCGAGGCCAAAGCCACCTACCTGAAGGGGCATGTTGTTTCAGATTGATGATGTATCATTCATTAAATGGGGTATGTCTTTTCATTAAATGAGGTATGTCTTTTCATATATTCCAGGTTCTATAGACGCATTTATATAGTGTTATATACCAATAACTATCCAACAGATAAACCATTCTAAGTGATGGAAATGCGTTTCATTGTATGCGATGATTGTGGGGGTTACTATAAATTGGAACCTGGAGAATCCCTGGAAGACTTTGCTGAGTGTCAGTGCGGAGGCCATCTTCGCTATGCCCAATCATTAGAAGAGATCATAAAAAGTAGAAATGCACCCACTAAAACCTGTATCCATTGCGGAGCCCGAAACCGGGAAACTAACACAGTCTGTTTTACCTGTGGAAAGAAACTGGGGAGGGTAAATCGCAGGATAAGTGACCATCCAGCTGGAAGATATCTGAAAACACGTGTAAACAGAAGGTATCCAAAAACACATGTAAATATCCTCGACCGAATAAGTTTTAGAGCGGTTATTGCCGGTCTTATATTTTTATTCGTAGCATCCATCATCGCTTCATTCGGATTTGCTGGAAGCATATTATCCACTAATGGTATAGATGTGGTCAGATCCCTGGGCGGCTATATAGTAGTGCTTATTTTTGCAATAATCGCCTCCGGTTTCATCGCTTCTTATGTAAGTGGTTCTGTAGAATATTTGGACGGTCTTCTAAACGGAGGGATGGTTGGTTTTATTCACTCAGTTTTTGTTGCCTTCCTTTTCATGATATTTGCTATGATGATAGATGTGGCTGCCGGGATTTTAGCGGGGTTGATTACCCTGGTTGCTTATGCTCTGGTTTATGGATCTCTTACAGCCCTTGGGGGGTTGATTGGAGTGTGGCTGCGCAATTTCATGGAAAGTAATTGAATATTTTCAGGACTCATCTTATAAATATAAACCCTTATAAACTATCCTGACTATACTATTCTTCCATGTCCTATTTGATCTGCAAGAAATGTGGAAAAGAGTACCCCCTACCGGAGGGAAAAGAGTCTTTCAACTATCAGAATTGTGAGTGTGGAGGTAAACTGGAATATTCTCCCCTCCCGAAAAGGAATTATGTAATGACACGGCAGGATTTCCTCAATACAAAGGGGAAATTATTCAACACACAGCGGGACACACAGCAAGATTTTCCCAACACTCAGCGAGATTTATTCAACACTCAGCAGGATTCTACCACAGAGCAGTATTTTCCCAATAAAGAAGATGGTTCTCCCATAACACAACAGGACCCTCAAAATAAACAATACACAAAACCCTCCCCTCATAGCCGGATAAAATGGAAGGGAGTTCTGGTGGGGCTTTCATTCCTATTTATATCCCTGATTTTGTCGGTAATGATAGCATTCGGTGAAAATCTTCCCACCAGTCCTTCGGATATTCCCCTCGAGTTTTTAACTTATTTCAGCATGATTATTACTACTTTAACCATATTTGCCGGGTCTATCTCTGCTTATCTCAGTGGTAGTAAGAATTTCCTGGAAGGAGCCCTGAATGGTGGGATGGTAGGTGTGATACTGGGATTTATCCTCGGTTTAGCAGGTGGAGCAGTGGTCTTCTTAAGCGGAATCCTTATTTTTGGATCAATTTCCATGATCGGTGGAATTATCGGGATTTTCCCCAGAAAACTGTTTAAATAATAAAAAAAGTAGGTATATTCTATTATCTTGGTCTTAGAAGTTTTCTGTTCAATTTTTCCATATTCTTCAATTCTTTAATCTGTTTTTCGAGATTTTCCATCTTCAACAAAAAATAGTACCCCCCTATACCCACATTTTTTTGCATATCCAGCCTAAATCAGTGTTTAGGGACATTTTTTATCATATTTTATAGAACCACATTGTGGGCAGTGCACCTTTTTTGACATAAACAGATCCCTTCCCAAGATTTTAAGAATAAAAAGAATAATTCCAAGATAGGATATGAATTTTATAACATATATTACTTGATGCACGAAAAAGAATAAGTGCCGTGGGCCGGACTTGAACCAGCGACATCCAGATCTTCAGTCTGGCGTTCTCCCAACTGAACTACCACGGCAAAATGGGCCCGACGAGATTCGAACTCGTGATCACCTCCGTGTCAGGGAGGTATCATACCCCTAGACCACGGGCCCCATCGTCCATTTTGAATATAATCCTATTGGTATATAAATCTTTGTAACTTCAGGGCTGTAATCGGCAGTATAATAAATTGTTTTCCATAAAATTTTTCTAAAACGGTTAA
>WOYI010668912.1_pt1 | contig 28669 bp, 23 predicted proteins | sample 6423411 | NCBI WGS metagenome assembly WOYI01 (sample SAMN13441803, study PRJNA592873) | oil field metagenome | biome: oil field; feature: oil-well bore; material: oil-contaminated soil; isolation source: oil-contaminated soil from oil-well borehole | place: Germany: Wietze | collected 2016-10-18 ...
ACAACTCCCCAACATGTGACCCATGTGATCAATGGGCACAAAGAAAATTCTGAGAGTACGGCGCAGTCCTGCGGCTGGCTTACTCCGCGCTCTCGGGCCGAAGCGCCTCCGCAGCCGCCCGGATCTGCGGGGTCACCAACATCACCTGGCCGAGCACCCCGTTGACGAAGGCCGGCGACTCGTCGGTGGACAGTTGCTTGGCCAGCTCGACGGCCTCGTCCACCGCGACCGGCTCGGGCACATCCTCGGCGTGCAGCAGCTCCCACACCGCGACCCGAAGGATCGCCCGGTCCACCGCGGGCAGTCGCTCCAGCGTCCAGCCCTGCAGGTGCGACGAGATCAGATCGTCGACGTGCGCGGCGTTCGCGGTGACACCCTTGGCCACCGTCACGGTGTACGGGTTCAGCGGGTTGATATCGGCCTGGGTGTGCGAAAGGGCATTACGCCCGTCCGCCGCCTCGGCGGCCGTGATTCCCCGCGCCTCGGCCTCGAACAGCAGGTCGACAGCGCGCCTACGGGCCTGATGGCGGCCACGGTCCCCGCGACGATCACTCACCCCGTCGCTCCGCTGCGCGCCGCTCGCCCCAGGTCAGCCATTCACCCGTCCGAGGTAGCTACCGTCACGGGAATCGACCTTCAGCTTGTCGCCGGTGTTGATGAACAGCGGCACCTGCAGCTCGGCCCCGGTCTCCACGGTGGCCGGCTTGGTGCCCGCGCTGGAGCGGTCGCCCTGCAGACCGGGCTCGGTGTGGGTGACGACGAGTTCCACGGTCACCGGAAGTTCCAGGTACAGCGGCGCGCCCTCGTTGAAGGCGATCTGCACGCCGATGCCCTCAAGCAGGAAGTCCGCCAGCCGGCCGACCAGCGCCTCGGACAGCGGATGCTGCTCGAAATCCTCGGAATCCATGAAGACGAAGTCGCTGCCGTCGCGGTACAGATAAGTGGCGTCACGGCGGTCGACGGTGGCGGTCTCCACCTTCACACCGGCGTTGAACGTCTTGTCGACGACCTTGGCGGTCAGCACGTTCTTGAGCTTGGTGCGCACGAAGGCGGGACCCTTACCAGGCTTGACGTGCTGGAACTCGGTGATCTGCCAGAGTTGGCCTTCGATCTGCAGAACGAGCCCATTCTTGAAGTCGGCGGTTGATGCCACGGTCTGTACAGCTCCTAGATCAGGTGATAACAGCCAGTTCCTTGGGGAACCGGGTGAGTAGCTCGGGCGTAGGTGCGCTCTCGCTGCCGACAACCAGGGTGTCCTCGATACGGACACCGCCCCGGCCGGGCAGATAGACGCCGGGCTCCACGGTGACCGCGGTGCCAGCAAGCAGTGTACCGACGGCGGAGGCACTGATTCCCGGCGCTTCGTGGATCTGCAATCCGACGCCATGGCCGAGCCCGTGCCCGAAGTTCTCCGCGAATCCCGCGTCGGCGATGACCCGCCTCGACGCACCGTCGACATCCTTGAGGTTCACGCCCACCGCCAGCGCCTCCCGGCCGGCCCGCTGGGCGGTCGCCACCAGTTCGTAGACATCGCGCTGCCACTGCGCGGCGCGGCCCAGCACGAAGGTGCGGGTCATGTCCGAGTGGTAGCCGGCGACCAGCGCGCCGAAGTCGATCTTCACGAAATCGCCGTCGGCCAGCACCGCATCGGTCGGCCGGTGATGCGGGATCGCCGAATTCGCACCGGCGGCCACGATCGTCTCGAAGGACACCCCGTCGGCGCCGTGGTCGAGCATCAGCGATTCCAGCTCGCGACCGACCTCCTTCTCGGTACGCCCCGGACGCAGACCACCGTTGACCACCAGATCATGCAGGGCGGCGTCCGCGGCCTCGCAGGCCAGCCGCAGTATCGCGATCTCGCCGACGTCCTTGACCTCACGCAGCCGCTCCACCATGCCTGCGGCGGGGACCAGCTCGACACCGTCGGCCGCGCGCTCCAACAGCGCGAACCCGTCGACCGTCACGGCGTGGCTCTCGAATCCGAGCCTGCGCGCCCCGTCTGCCGCCGCACGACCCGCCAGATGCGGCGCGCAGGCCCGTTCGATGACCAGTTCGGTGTCCGGCGCCTGAGCCGCGGCCTGCGTCACATAACGCCCGTCGGTCGCCAATACCGGCGTATCATCCTCGACGCGGATCAACAGAGCCGCATTGGATCCGGTGAACCCGGACAGATATCGGACGTTGACCAGGTCTTGCACCAACATCGCGTGCAGATCCGCGGCGGCAAGCCTGCCCCTCAAACGGTCCCGGCGCTGAGAAATCGTCACAGGGGCTGACGGTACTCGCTACGCTGTGCCCTCATGAGCAAGTGGTTACTGCGCGGACTCGTGTTCGCGGCGGTCGTGGTCGTCCTCCGGCTGATCCAAGGGGCGCTGGTCGATGCCTTCCCGACAGAGGCGGGACGGATCAGTCCGGCGCTGGGCCTGTTCCTGGCGCTCCCGGCGATCGTGTGGTCCTATTTCGACGGCCGCGCCGACGCCAGTGCGCAGTCCGACCCGGACCGCCGCGAGGATCTGGCGATGGTCTGGCTGGTGGCGGGCCTGATCGCGGGTCTGCTCGGTGACCTGGTGTGCTGGTTCATCGGGCTGTTCTACCCGGTGCTCTACACCGGCGGGCTGATCAGCGAGCTGACCTCGTTCGCCGCGTTCACTGCGCTGCTGGTCTTCCTGGTGGGTGTCACCGCGGTGACCATCGGCCGCTGGAGCGTCGACCGCAAGGCGCCGCCCGACGTCCGTCGCCGCGAGGGCGATGAGGAGCGGGCGGACACCGACGTCTTCGCCGCGGTGCGGCCCGGCGTCAATGAATCGGCCGACCAGTCCACATAGCGTTTACCGGGTTCCCACCACGGAGTAGGCCGCGGCCAGCAGCGTCGGGTCGGGCCCTTCCAGGCGTCCCGGCTTGGCCAGTCCGTCGAGCACGACGAAACGCAGGATCCCCGATCGGTTCTTCTTGTCGCCGGCCATGTTCTCCAGCAGTTGCGGCAACGCGTCGGCATCATAGCTGACCGGCAGACCCAACGCAGCCAGCACCCGCGCATGCCGGTCGGCGGTGTCATCGTCCAAGCGGCCCGCCAGGCGTCCCAGCTCGGCGGCGAACACCAGGCCCACCGACACCGCGGCGCCGTGACGCCACTTGTAGCGCTCGCGGCGCTCGATGGCGTGCGCCAAAGTGTGCCCGTAGTTGAGGATCTCGCGCAGCGCCGATTCCTTCTCGTCGGCGGCCACCACCTCGGCCTTGACCGCGATGGCCCGCCGGATCAGCTCGGGCAGCACCACACCCATCGGATCCAGCGCGGCTTCCGGGTCGGCCTCGATGAGGTCGAGGATGACCGGGTCTGCAATGAAACCGGCCTTCACGATCTCGGCCATGCCGGCCACGATCTCGTTACGCGGCAACGTCTCCAGCATCGCGAGATCGACCAGGACCGCGAGCGGCTGATGAAAGGCGCCGACGAGGTTCTTACCGGCGTCGGTGTTGATCCCGGTCTTGCCGCCCACGGCCGCGTCGACCATGCCCAGCAGCGTCGTCGGCACATGCACGATGTCGACCCCGCGCAGCCAGGTGGCGGCGGCGAACCCGGCGACATCGGTGGCCGCACCGCCGCCCAGGCTGACGATGGCGTCCTTGCGGCCGATGCCGATCCGGCCGAGCACCTCCCAGATGAAGCCGACGACAGGTAGTTCCTTGCCGGCTTCGGCGTCCGGAATTTCGATGCGGTGCGCGTCGATACCGTTGGCGGCCAGATGTTCTCGGATGACCTCCGCGGTCCGGGCCAGCGTCGGCTGGTACAGCACCGCCACCCGGTGCCGGCCGCTCAGGGTCCGGCCGAGGTCTTCGAGCAGACCGGTTCCGATGATCACCGGGTAGGGGCGGTCGACCAGTACATCGACTGTCACGGGTTCACTCATTGCGCGCCTCTGCTCGTCGGGCCAGCGCCGCCGGGGTGGGCGGGGCCTCTGTGGTGGGTGCCGGGTTCAGGAGGGTCGGGCCGCGACGCCAGGCCGGCCTGCGGCGGCGCCGCGGTCGCGCGGGGCCGCACCCGGACAGTCGGGCGACGATATGGCGCACCACCGCACCGGGATTGCGCCGGTTGGTGTTGACCCGCATGGTGGCCGCCGCACGGAACAACGGCACCCGCTGTTCCATCAGCGATCGGTACTTCGCCGCCGGATCATCGCCGGCCAGCAAAGGCCGCGCACTGCCGGTTGTGCGCCGAATACCTTCTGCGGCACTGATTTCCAGATAGATCACGGTGTGACCGACCAGCGCTTCACGCACCGCCTCGGAGGTGATCGCGCCGCCGCCGAGTGACACCACGCCCTCATGCTCGGCCAGCGCGGCACGCACCACATCGGCTTCGATCCGGCGGAACTCGGCCTCACCGGCGGTGAAGATGTCCTCGATGGTGCGGCCGGTGGTCTCCACGATCTTGACATCGGTGTCCAGCAGCGGCACGCCGAGCGCCTTGGCCAACCGCCGGCCGATGGTGGACTTACCGCAACCCGGCATGCCCACCAACACAGCTTTGGGTGCCATCGGCTATCCCGAGGCCTGAACCGACGACGTGGACGGCCCGCGCTCGGCGACCGAGGCCAAGTAACCCTCGACGTTCCTGCGGGTCTCGGCCAGCGAGTCGCCGCCGAACTTCTGCAGCACCGCGCGGGCCAGCACCAGGGCGACCATCGTCTCGACCACGACACCGGCGGCCGGCACTGCGCACACATCGGAACGCTGATGGATCGCGACGGCCTCGTCACCCGTGGCCATGTCCACGGTGGCCAGCGCCCGGGGCACGGTGGAGATCGGCTTCATCCCCGCGCGCACGCGCAGCGGCTGCCCGTTGGTCATGCCACCCTCCAGGCCGCCGGCCCGGTTGGTGGACCGGATCACGCCATCGGGGCCGGGGTACATCTCGTCGTGCGCGACGCTGCCGCGCCGCCGTGCGGTCTCGAATCCGTCCCCGATCTCGACACCCTTGATGGCCTGGATGCCCATCACGGCGGCCGCCAGCTGGCTGTCCAGCCGGTCGTCACCGCTGGTGAACGAGCCCAGGCCGATGGGCAGTCCGGTGACCACCACCTCGACGATGCCGCCGAGGGTGTCCCCGTCCTTCTTGGCTGCTTCGATCTCGGCGATCATCGCCTGTTCGGCGTCCTCGTCGAAGGCGCGCACCGGGCTGTCATCGATGGCCGCCAGATCCTGCGGCAACGGCGACGGGCCGTCATAGGACTTGGACGCGCCGATGGAGACGACGTGCGAGATGACCTCGACGCCGAGCGCCTGCTGCAGGAACGCACGTGCGATGGTGCCTGCCGCGACCCGGGCCGCGGTCTCGCGGGCGCTGGCGCGCTCCAGCACCGGGCGGGCGTCGTCGAAGCCGTATTTGAGCATCCCGGCGTAATCGGCATGTCCGGGGCGCGGACGGGTCAGCGGGGCGTTGCGGGCGGCGTCATCATCGAGCTGTTCGGCGGATACCGGGTCGGCGGCCATCACCGTCTCCCACTTGGGCCATTCGGTGTTGCCGATCTCGACGGCGATCGGTCCGCCCAGCGTCAGGCCGTGGCGCACCCCACCGAGGATGGTCACCTGGTCCTTCTCGAACTTCATCCGAGCACCGCGGCCGTATCCCAGCCGTCGGCGCTGCAGTTGGACTGCAATGTCATCGGAGGTGACGGACACACCCGCAACCATGCCTTCGACCATCGCCACCAGGGCACGACCATGAGATTCACCTGCGGTAGTCCATCGCAACACGGGTGACATTCTCCCACGCGGCCATGAGCGAGACCGAATCCGTCAGTAGGTCGTCGGTGGTGGCGAGCCGCGGGGCCATGCTTCAGCGTAGGGCTACCACCACGCCAGAGCGACCGCTGCCGCACTCGCCACGCACATCGACGGACCGTGCGGCAGCGCCGATCCGCCCCGCGCCACCAGCACAACAACCCCGGCTGAAGCGGTCAGCACCGCCGCGCCCAAGGCACCCAACAGCCACACTTCGACACCGAACGCACCGGTCAGCGCGCCGAGCCCCGCTGCGAGTTTCGCATCGCCCGCGCCGAGCGCGGCCGGGTCGAACAGGTGCACCACCAGATAGAGGCCGGCAAGCGCCACCGCACCCAGCAATGCGGGCGCACCGCGGCCCATCGCGGTGGCCACGGCGATGATCAGCACCGCACCCGGCAGCGTCAGCGCGTTCGGCAGGCGATGCTCACGCAGGTCGTAGACGCTGAGTGCGGCCAGCCACACGGCGACCAACCCGGCCGCGCCCGCCCCCATGGATCCAGACTAGGACCCCGGCAGGGCCCGCCTCATCACCTCTTCGGGAGCCGGCAGACCGGTGAACTGCTCGACCTGGGCGACGGCCTGATGCAGCAGCATCTGCAGCCCGCTGATCACCCGTCCACCGGCGGCGTGCACCGCGGTGGCAAGCGGCGTGGGCCACGGGTCGTAGATCGCGTCCAGCAGCACCGGCACGTGCGCGACGGTGTGGGCGAAACCGGCCGCGATATCGGCGGGCAGGGTGCTGACAACCACATCCACCTCGACCGGAGTTCCGAGTTCGATCCAGCGGACGGCGATGCCGAGCGGTCCGGCCAACGCGACCAACGGCTGCGCCCGTTCGGGATTGCGAGCGAGCACGGCGATCTCGGTGACTCCGAGGGTCGCCAGGCCCACCACCGCGGCCGGGGCGGTGCCACCCGAGCCGAGCACCGCGGCACGGGGGCCGGGTAGCGCATCCGTCAGCGCGCCGATGACCCCGTCGATATCGGTGTTGTCGGCGCGCCAGCCGGTCGGTGTGCGCACCAGGGTGTTCGCCGAGCCGACGAGGGTGGCGCGGGCCGTCCGCTCGGAGGCGACCGCCAGTGCGGCGAACTTGTTCGGCATGGTGACCGACAGCCCCACCCATTCCGGGCCGAGTCCCGCCACCAGCGACGGCAACTGCTCGGCGGTGCACTCGATACGGTCGTAGGTCCAGGACGTCAGGCCGAGAGCTCGGTACGCCGCCAGGTGGATGTCCGGCGAACGAGAGTGCGAGATCGGCGATCCCAGAACGCCGGCCCGCCTGGCGGGCCCTGCGGCCGGACGCCGCCTATCGGGCCCTTCGGCCGGACGCCGCCTATCGGGCCCTTCGGCCGGATGCCGCCTATCGGGCACTGTCAAGGACACCGTTGCGTCTGGCCAGTTCGATGCTCGCCAGGTGCTGTTCGTAATCGCGGGTGAACAGCGTCGTGCCCTGCAGATCGATGGTGACGAAGTACAGCCAGTCCCCCGGCTCCGGATTCTCCGCCGCGGCCAGCGCGGGCCGCCCCGGCGAACAGATCGGCGTCTTCGGAAGGCCAAGGGAGGCATAGGTGTTCCACGGTGTCACCCGGGCGCGGTCGCCGTCGGTGGTGGCCACCTCGGTGCGGTCCAGCGAATAGTTCACCGTCGAGTCGAACTCCAGCTTGCGGCCTTCGGCGAGCCGGTTGAAGATCACCCGCGCCACCTTGGGGAAGTCCTGCGGCTTGGACTCCCGCTGCACCAGCGAGGCGATGATCAGGATCTCGTAGGGCGACATCTGCGTGGTCTCCGCCGCGGCGAGCAGGCCGTTGGCCTCGTACTGCGCGGTGCTCGCGCCGATCAGGCTGGCCAGGATCTCCTCAGCCGTTCCCGACGGGTTGACGTTCCAGCTGCCCGGTGCGATCAGGCCCTCCAGCCGCCGGTGATCGCCGCCCATGGCGGTCACCTCCGACAGGGCCCAGCCGGGAACCGCCAGCGCACCGGGATCGGCGGTGCCTGCGGCCTGCCGCAGATCTGCTGCCGGGACGCACCCGCGGGCGCCGTCGAGGTCGACGCAGGACGCATCGGAGATCAGCGAGAAGATGCCCTGGGTCACCGCGTTGGTCTTGACGTCGGCGACGTCGTCGAGCTGGCGCCCCTCGGGGATGACCATCTGACCGACGCGGCTCTGCGGGTCGGCCAGTTTCTGCACGGCGCTGGACACCGGGATCTCGGTCCGCAGCTTGTAGAAGCCGGGCTGAATGGCGGTGATCGCCGGATTGCTGGCCGCGGCCTCCACGAACGCCTTGGACGAGGACACCACGTTCTGCTGCTGCAGCATCTGGCCGATCGCGGTGGTCGAGTCGCCGCTGTGCACCTCGATGACGAGGTCGGCGGTACCGCCACCGGCGAAATCACTGCCGCCGCCGAACAGGCCGTGCCACAGCTTGGAGCCGACGAACACCGCCCCGATCACCACGACGACGAGCGTCACCAGCGCGGCGACGGAGAACAGCCGCCTGCGGCGTGCCGTCCGTTGAGCCTGCGCCCGCGCGACGCGGCTCAGCCGGTGCCTCGGCGGTCCGACCGCCCGCGGTTCGCTGCGCTCGGTCTTCCATTGCTCATTCATCGACAACCCTCAACGCGGATCGGCGCTGATCCAACCAGTTCTGCAGAATGCCCACTGCGGCAACCTGATCGACCATGGCCCGCTGATTCTTGGCGCGTACCCCGGCCTCCCGCAGCGACCGTTGTGCCGTCACCGTGGTCAGCCGCTCGTCGGCCAGGCGCACCGGTGTCGGCGCGATGCGTGCCGCCAGCGCATCGGCCAGTTCGACGGCGTCCTGTGCTGACGAACCCGAACGGTCCGCCAGCGTGCGCGGCAAGCCGACGACGACCTCGACCGCTTGTATCTCCTCGGCGAGCTTCACCAGCCTGCGCAGGTGACGACTCGACCGATCCCGCTGCACGGTTTCCAGCGGGGTGGCCAGAATGCCGTCGGGGTCACTGCAGGCAACCCCGATGCGTACGGTGCCCACGTCGATACCGAGCCGACGTCCCCGTCCCGGGTCATCGGGACCGGGCCGGTCGGGCCGGCGGTCGACCTCTGCACTCACTGTGGCTAGCTCCGGCTGATCTCTGCGTGTAGCGCGGCCAATGCCGCGTCGATACCCGCCGCCCCCCTACCGGAACCCTGAGCCAGATCAGCCTTGCCACCCCCGCGGCCGTTGACGGCCGCTCCCAACGTCTTCACCAGGTCATTGGCGCTCAGGCCGAGATCCTGAGCGGCGGGATTGACGGACACCACGAAGGGCACCGCGTCGTCCTCGCCCTCTGCGATCAGTGCGACGACGGCCGGGTCCGAACCCAACTTGCCCTTGATATCGCCGACCAGGCTGCGCAGATCTGCCGCAGTGATTCCCCCGGCCATGCGGTGAGACACGAGACGCACCCTACCGACAAGCTCGGCGCCGGCAGCCGCATTCGCCGCCGCGGCGCGTGCATTTGCCAGCCGTGCTCGATCGAGCTCCTTCTCGGCGGCCCGCAGTCGTCCGACGAGGTTGGCCACCCGGGCCGGGACCTCTTCCGACGGCACCTTCAACGAGGAGGCCAGGCCGGCCATCAGCGCACGTTCCTTGGACAGGTGCCGGAAGGATTCCAGGCCGACGTAGGCCTCGACCCGGCGGACTCCGGAGCCGACCGACGATTCGCCAAGCACGGTGACCGGTCCGATCTGCGCCGAGCTGCGCACGTGCGTGCCGCCGCACAGTTCGAGGGAGAACGGTCCACCGATCTCGACCACCCGGACCTCGTCGGGGTAGTTCTCCCCGAACAGCGCCATCGCGCCCATGGCCTTGGCCTGATCCAGCCCGGTGTTGAAGGTGTTCACCGCGAAGTCGGCCTGTACCGCTTCGTTGGCGACCACCTCGATCTGTGAGCGCTGCTCATCGGACAGTGAGCCCTGCCAGTTGAAGTCGAAGCGCAGGTAGCCAGGACGGTTGAGCGATCCCGCCTGAACGGCGTTGGGCCCCAGCACTTCACGCAGCGCGGCGTGCACCATGTGGGTGCCCGAGTGTCCCTGCGTCGCACCGTGGCGCCACTTCGAGTCGACCTCGGCGGTGACGGTGTCGCCCTCGACGAACTCACCGGACTCGACCGAGACTCGATGTGCCCAGAGGGTTTTCGCGATCTTCTGCACATCGGTGACGGCGGCTTTGGCGGTGCCGGACGCGCCGGTACCGGTGATGGTGCCCTCGTCGGCGATCTGCCCGCCGGACTCGGCGTAGAACGGCGTGCGGTTCAGGATCAGCTCGACGTTGGGCACTTCGGCTCCGGCCGCGCCGCCGGTGTGCGACACCACGGGGACCCGCTTGCCGTCGACGAAAATGCCCAGAATCCTTGCCTGGGAACTCAACTCGTCGAAACCGGTGAACTCGGTGGGTCCGCCGTCCACCAGGTCCCGGTACGCGGACAGGTCCGCGTGGGCCTGCTTGCGCGAGGCGGCATCGGCCTTGGCGCGTTGGCGCTGCTCGGCCATCAGCCCACGGAAGCCCTCTTCGTCGACGCGCAGGCCGGCTTCTGCGGCCATCTCAAGGGTCAGGTCGATCGGGAACCCGTAGGTGTCGTGCAGCGTGAACGCATCGTTGCCGGAAAGCACCGAAGCGCCGGTCTTCTTCGTCGCGTCGGCGGCATCCTCGAACAGCTTCGAGCCCGCGGCCAGAGTGCGGTTGAACGCCGTCTCCTCGGCGACCGCGATGCGGTTGATGCGGTCGAAGTCGGTGACCAGTTCCGGGTAGGACGGTCCCATCTCGTCGCGCACCGTCGCCATCAGTTCGGCCATGATGGGGCGCTCCACCCCGAGCAGCTTGGCCGCCCGGATGATGCGGCGCAGCAGCCGGCGCAGCACATATCCACGGCCTTCGTTACCGGGGGTGACACCGTCGCCGATGATGATGGCCGCGGTGCGGCTGTGGTCGCCGATGATGCGGTAGCGCACGTCGTCGGTGTGGTTGCCCTGCCCGTACCCGCGCGGAGCGATCCCGGCGACGAGGTCGATGACGGGGCGCACCAGATCGGTTTCGTAGACGTTGTCCACGTTCTGCAGCAGGCACGCGATGCGCTCGATACCCATACCGGTGTCGATGTTCTGGCGCGGCAGCGGGCCGAGAATCTCGAAGTCGTCCTTGGAGGTGCCTTCTCCGCGCTCGTTCTGCATGAACACGAGATTCCAGATCTCGATATAGCGGTCCTCGTTGGCTTCGGGGCCACCGTCGATGCCGTATTCCGGGCCGCGGTCGTAGTAGATCTCCGAGCACGGTCCGCACGGACCGGGGATTCCCATCGACCAGTAGTTGTCGGCCATGCCACGGCGCTGGATGCGCTCCAACGGCAGCCCGGCCACCTCCTGCCACAGCCAGATTGCCTCGTCGTCATCGAGATAGACAGTGGCCCAGAGCTTTTCCGGGTCGAATCCGTAGCCGCCCTGATCCTGCGGGTTGGTCAGCAGGGTCCAGGCTAGCTCGATCGCACCCTTCTTGAAGTAGTCGCCGAAGCTGAAGTTGCCGGCCATCTGGAAGAAGGTGTTGTGTCGGGTGGTGACGCCGACCTCTTCGATGTCCGGCGTGCGGATGCATTTCTGGACGCTGGCGGCCCGGTCGAACGGCGGGGTACGGGCACCGAGGAAATACGGCACGAACTGCACCATGCCGGCGTTGACGAACAGCAGGTTCGGGTCGTCGAGGACGACCGAGGCACTGGGTACCTCGGTGTGTCCCGCTTTCACGAAATGATCGAGGAATCGTTTCCTGATCTCGTGTGTCTGCACGTGCTGCTGTCCTTTGGCTTAACCTGCGAAAACTTTGACCGCACCACAGTACCGTTCGCCGATCTTCAGCCCGACACGAAGCTCAGACGCACCGTACGCCCGGGTTGTCCCTGTTCAGGTCCACCAGCACGATGCTCTGCCGGCTGCCCAGCAACGGCTTGCCTGCACCCGATCGGGCCAAACCCCTGCACCCGATCGGGCCAAACCATTGTGCGCCCGCCTCGGCGGGAGGACAGTTGGAAGTGACCGGCAGCGCCGCCGGGGTGCTGCCCCGTTCACGAAGGGGGTGGATCGTGTTCGCACGCTCTACCACGGTGATGGCGCGCCCTGATTCGGTCGACGCCGGGATTTCCTATGTTCACGACGAGGTGATGCCCGCCCTCCTCGAGCTCGCCGGTTGTATCGGTTTGTCACTGATGGTCGACCGGCAGAACGGCCGGTGCATCGCCACCAGCGCCTGGGACAGCGCCGAGGCGATGCGGGACAGCTCCGACGAGGCCGACCACTTGCGTGGGCGGACCGGTGACCGGTTCGGCGGCCCCGCCGGTACGGAGTCATGGGAGATCGCGGTGCTGCACCGTCAGCACAGCTCGGACCCCGGCGCCTGCGTCCGGGCGACCTGGATCACCCTGCCGCCCGAACTCACCGAGGCGGGCGTCGAGTATTACCGCAGCGCGGTGCTCCCGCAAATCGAGCATCTCGACGGATTCCGCAGCGCCAGCCTGCTGGTCGATGCCGAATCGGGGCGGGCCGTGTCGTCGGTGTCGTTCGGGAGCCGGGAGGCGATGCAACGCAACCGGGATCACGCGTCTGCGCTGAAGGCCGAATCAATCCGTGCGGCCGGTGCGAGCGCGGTTGACGAGGACGAGTTCGAACTCGTCATCGCCCACCTCCGGGCGCCGGAGCTGGTCTGATCAGCGACTTTTCAGCAGCGTGTCGAGCTTCTCGTAGTCCCGAGCATGGCGTTAATCTCGTCATCGCTGAACATCGTCATTTGCGTGTCCTCCGGATGATGGCCCGCAGCTTCTCCAGCCGGCTCGCGATCTCCCGCTCGGCGCCGTAACTCGTCGGCTGATAATAATCCACACCCACCAGGTCATCGGGCGGATACTGTTGGGCCGCAACACCACCCGGCGCATCATGGGCGTACTTGTAGCCAACCCCATTGCCCAGCTTCTGCGCCCCGGAATAGTGCCCGTCGCGCAGATGCGCGGGTACCAGGCCGGCCTTGCCCGCCCGGATGTCGCCCATTGCCGCACCGAGCGCCGTCGTCACCGCATTCGACTTCGGCGCGGTCGCCAGATGCACGGTCGCGTGCGCGAGAGTCAGCTGAGCCTCGGGCATACCGATCAGCGCCACGGTCTGCGCGGCAGCGACGGCCGTCTGCAGCGCCATCGGATCGGCCATGCCGATGTCCTCGCTGGCCAGGATCACCAGTCGGCGCGCCAGGAATCGAGGATCCTCCCCCGCCGTCAGCATGCGGGCCAGGTAGTGCAGGGCGGCATCCACGTCGGACCCCCGCACCGACTTGATGAAGGCGCTGATCACGTCGTAATGCTGGTCACCGTCACGGTCATAGCGCACCGCCGCCTGATCCAGTGACTGCTCCACCACCTCCACCGAGATCAGCTCTCCGGCCTCCGATGCCACCTCCAGCGCGGTCAGCGCGCGCCGGGCATCCCCTGCCGACAGCGTGACCAACAGTTCCAGCGCATCGTCGTCGATGGCGACCTTGCCACCGAGACCACGTTCATCATCGGCCGCGCGCTGCAGCACGGCTCGGATGTCGTCGGCGCCCAGCGGATGCAACTGCAGGATCAGTGACCGGCTGAGCAGCGGCGCCACCACCGAGAAGGACGGGTTCTCCGTCGTCGCCGCGACCAGCAGCACGATCCGGTTCTCCACCGCGGCCAGCAGTGCGTCCTGCTGGGTCTTGGAGAATCGGTGCACCTCGTCGATGAACAGCACGGTCTGCTGTCCCCGGATGGCCGCGTGCCGTGCGGTCTCGATGACGGCGCGGACCTCCTTGACCCCGGCCGACAGCGCCGACAGTGCCTCGAACCGCCGTCCGGTCGCCCCGGAGATCAACGAGGCAAGGGTCGTCTTCCCGGTGCCGGGCGGCCCGTACAGGATCACGCTGGCCGCACCGGAGCCCTCCACCAGTCGGCGCAGCGGGGATCCGGGTTTGAGCAGATGCTGTTGTCCGACGACATCATCGAGGGTCGCCGGGCGCATCCGTACCGCCAGCGGGCTCGCGCCCGTCGGCATATCGGTGGCTGCCGGCGACTCTCCCGGCATGTCGAACAAACCATCTGACACGCTTTCTGCTTACCACGCCACGCCGACGAATCCCCGGTCAGGCCGTGGCCGTCACAAAATCGATCAGCTCCTCCACCCGGCCGATCAGCGCAGGTTCCAGATCATTCCAGTCACGGACCCGTCCGCGGATCCGCTGCCAGGCGCCGGCGACATCGGCCTGCTCGGCATGCGGCCAGCCCAGCGCCTCGCAGATGCCGTGCTTCCACTCGATCCCGCGCGGTATGACCGGCCACTGTTTCAAGCCCAGGCGTGCGGGTTTGACCGCTTGCCAGATGTCGATGTACGGGTGTCCCACCACCAGGGTGTCTTGTCCTCCGGGACCGCGCCGCACCGCCTCAGCGATGCGCGACTCCTTGGACCCGGCCACGAGGTGGTCGACCAGCACACCGAGCCGACGGCCGGGACCGGGCTGGAATTCGGCGACGATGGCGCTCAGATCGTCGACACCGCCCAGGTATTCGACGACCACCCCCTCGATGCGCAGGTCCGCACCCCACACCTGTTCGACCAGTTCGGCATCGTGGCGGCCCTCGACGTAGATCCGGCTGGCCAGCGCGACCCGGGCCTTGGCGCCGCTGACCGCCACCGAACCCGAAGCGGTGCGGGCAGGTGCGGCCGCCACCTTCGGCTTGGTCAGGATCACCGGTTTGCCGTCGACCAGAAAGCCGGGTCCCAGCGGGAACGACCGGACCCGGCGGTTGCGGTCCTCCAGATCGACCCGGCCGTTCTCGATGCGCACCACCGCGCCGACGAACCCGCTGGACGGGTCCTCGACGACCAGCCCCTTGTCGGCCGGGTGCTCGGTGGATCGCACCTGCGGACGCGTGTGCGGATTCTTGGCCAGGATGTCGGAACCGTAGCGATCAGTCACACGGGCGATCCTAGAAAACCGTGAGCCGGAAGGGATGTTGCGACATGCCCGTCATAGCATCGAGATGTGCTGCCGAACCGCTCGTTCAGCCGCCGACCACGGCGAGCTTCGACGGCGACGAGGCCATCTCGTCGATGACGGTATGGATGAAGCGCATCTTCTCCAGCACCGTCGCAGGCAGCACGAACGGATACAGGTCATCGCGGCCCATCGAGCGGTTCACCATGTTCAGCGCCCAGGACAGCGGCAACCACATATCGATGATGGTGTCGAATCCGCTGGGGCCCAACGCCCGTCGGTCAAAGGTCGCGCCCGCCGGAGCGAGGCCGAACGCCGCCGCAGTGTCCAGGGTGTCTCGGATGTGCAGATAGTGGGCGAAGGTCTCTGCCCAGTCCTCGGCGGGATGCATCGTCGCGTAGGACGAGACGTAGTCGCTGTTCCATCCTTGCGGCGCACCCTCGCTGTAATGCCGGTCCAGCGCGGCCTGGTAGTCGAGATCGGGATCGCCGAACAGTTCGTTGAAGCGGCCGAGATATTCCCGGGACGAACCGACCAGCCGGTAGAAGTAGTAGTGCCCGATCTCATGGCGAAAGTGCCCGAGCAGGGTGCGGTAGGGCTCCTCCATCGCGACGCGCAGTTGTTCGCGATGCACGTCATCACCTTCGGCCAGATCGAGGGTGATGACACCATCGTCATGGCCGGTGAACACCTTTTCCTCCGCACTGCTCAGCAGGTCGAAGGCCAGCCCGAACTGCGGATCCTCATCACGGCCGACGATCGGCAGCTTGAGCTCGTGCAGTTCGACGATCATCCGGCGCTTGGCCTGCTCGGCGGTGGCGAACTTGGCGAGAGCATCGGCGCCGGCGTCGTGGGGCCTCATGCGGGTCAACGAGCACGAGGTGCACAGCTTGACCACAGGACCCTTCTCAACCAACCAGTTGCATTGAGCCAGATGAAGATTCGCACACAGCCGATACTGCTTCTCGTCGACCGCTCCGGCGTGCTCACTCTTCTCTTCGTTGGCGATGACCAGCAGCGCCATGTCGTCGAGCGAAAAGCCCAGCCTGGAACCGCACGACAGGCACTTCGAGTTCTCGAACGCCAATCGCTGGCCACAATTCGGGCAATTGAAATCCCGCATGTCCGCCCTTCCCTGATAGCGCAGCCGGATCCGCGCTCGCTTTAACTGCCCCGTGGGGCCGATGCCTAAACATCTTGCGTCAGCGCGGCGCGACGTCAACGGAGACGTCGATCGCGCTACTCTCCGACTCGGTGTAGATGATGCCACGCAACGGTGGGACATCTGCGTAGTCACGACCGAAGCCCACCACGATGTAGCGCTCGTCGGCCATCTGATCGTTGGTGGGATCCATACTCAGCCACTGATCCTGCGGGGTCCACACCGAGACCCAGGCGTGGGTGGCGTCCACCCCGATCATCCGTTCTCGGCCCGGCGGTGGATCGGTGGCCAGATAGCCCGACACGTAGCTGGCGGCCAGCCCGTTGGCGCGCAGGCAGGCGATCGCCAGCCGGGCGAAATCCTGGCAGACACCCTCCCGCGCCACCAGCACCTCGGCGACCCGGGTGGACACCGTGGTCGAGCCGGATCGGTAGGTGAAGTCGCGGTATATGCGCGAGGTCAGATCCCGCAGCACCTCGATCAGCGCTCGCTCCGGGGTGAAACTCGGTGCGGCATAGGCGCGTACCTCATCGGTGATCTCCGCCGATGCCAGGTCCAGGATGAATTCGGTGGCCAGCGCGCCGTCGGGGCCGACCGGGCGGGCGATCTCCCACGGGGCGCGCGCCGAACCACCGCTGTACAGCTCCGGGGACGGTGCATCGACCTCCACCATCGAACGGCTGGTGACGGTCAGGGTGCGGTGTCGCTCGGTGACGTGGAAGTACGAACTCAGGTTTCCGAAGATGTCGCGGCTGGTGGAACTGTCCGAGGTGTCCGGGTCGATGATCAGTTCGTGGGACAGGCAGCGCTGCCCACCGGTGTCCCGCGGGGTCAGAAAACCCCTGCCGTAGGAACTGGTGACATCGGCGGAGTACCGGTAGGTGGTGCGGTGGGTGACCTCGTAGCTTCGGGTTACGGCAGTGCTCACGGCAGCCGCCTCCGCTCATCGGGCCCCCACAGCGGCTGGATACCGGTCGGCAACGACAGGTGCGCCGCGGTGATCTGTGTCGACAGCTCGCGCAGGTCGGCGTGCAGACCGCCCAACAGGTCGGCGAGTTCGGCACGAGTCCCGTCGGATCGGATCGTCTCCAGGTCCGCCGGATCGACCCGGCGCAACTTGGCCGCGATCTCATCTGCCAACCGCTCCGACCGCGACGAACCCGACGAGGACGGCAGCCGTTTGAGGTTCGCGCGAATCCGCTCGAGCTGGAACACCAGCGATCTGGGATTCTCGCCGTCGAAGAGCACCAGGTCGGCCACCGCCGCCACGCTCACCTTCCCCAGTGTCCGGCGCCGGTAGATCACCGACGATTCACAGGCCACCAACATCGACTCGGTGACCGTCTGCTCGGCGGCCGGACCGCGCACGGTGGTGATGGTGGCCCGCAGCAACGCGGTCAGACCCAGGCCGCGTTCGATCCGCTTGCCGATGTCCATCATGGTCCAACCGATATCCTGCACCATCGACTCGGCGGCTATACCGGACAACGCCAGCATCCCGGCCAGTGTCTGGCTCTGCGCGCTGAGCAGATATGCGTCACCGTCGGCCTGCGACTCGGGCGGTGACCCGTCCCGGTGAACGAGGGCGCGCTCCACCGCCGCGAGCACCATCCAGGTGTCGTTGGACATCTGGTCGCGGACACCCCTGGCGGCCAGCCCGAGACGCTCGACCGATTGCGCGAGTGAGCCCGGTCGACGCCGGTCTGCCGTCAGCGACCACAGCGTGCTGGGCGCCACCGCGATCGCCTCGTGGTCGTCACCACCTGCGCCGGTGTCGGTCCCGGTAATCGAACCGATGGCACCGAGCAGCACCGGCACGCACTGGCTCTCCTCCAGGTCCTGGCGATACCGGTATTCGTGATAGCGCTCTCGGGTGACGGTCAGCAACCGGGCCAGCTGCTCGGCCCGCTCGGCGTAACGGCCCAGCCAGAACAGATCTGACAACATGCGCGGTGAGCTGACCGCCCTGGTGGGGCTCGGCGTCATGACCGGCAGCTCCACCGATGGTGTCGGCACCGCCATGGCGCGATCCGGCGTGCGAACCCAGACATCCTTGGCCGCAACGGTATCCAGCGTGTACGCGGCGTTTCCCGGTGCCAACAGGCAACCCAGGCCACCGATCATGGGCGCATAACCGCCACGCTGCGCGACGGTGAACAGCCGCATACCGACACCGGCCGCCGACACCCCGGCGGAATAGTAATCTGTTGGCGCCAAAGAGAATTGGGGAAGCTCCTGGCCTACCCACCGCCATGGTTCGGCACCGATGCAGGCGGCCAGATCATCGCGCCCGGCCGCTGTCAGGGCGGGACCGACGATGACACGCCCGCCGGTCGTCGGTTTGATCAGCAGCGAGGACAGGTTGGCCAACAGGTGCGAACGCTCCACGTCGACACCGCCCCAATAGGTCTGCGGCGACACCAGCATCGGGGTCTCGCCGACCAGCAACTCGGCCAGCTGGGGCAGAAAATGGAGCAGCCCGGGGCTTTCCAGAATTCCACTGCCCAGAGTGTTCACCACGGTGACTGCCCCGCGGCGCAGCACCTCGACCAGTCCGACCACCCCCAGCCGGGAGTCGGCCCGTAGTTCCAACGGGTCGACGTAGGCGGCGTCCACCCGGCGCAGCACTACATCGACACGTTTGAGGGTGCCCAGGGACCGCATCCACAGCTTGCCTTCGCGGACCACGAGGTCCGCACTCTCCACCAACGGGAAGCCCAGTGCACTGGCCAGGTAGGCCTGATCGAAGGCCGTCTCGGACTGGGTGCCGGGACTGAGCAGGACGACCACCGGCTCGTCGGCGGCTTCCGGTGCCACGTCGATGAGTGCCAGCCGCAACGCCTGTGCCCATGGGGACGCCGGGCGCGGTGCGATCCGCTCGTACATATCGGGTGCGGCATGCGCGATGACGCGGCGTCCGGCCAGTGCGTAGCCCGCACCCGATGGCGCCTGCGTCCAGTCGGCGTTCGCCCGGAAGCTGCCGTCGGCCGATCGGCTTACATCGCAACCGTGCAGGAACAGCTGGTGACGGCCGGGCACCTCGATACCGTGCGCTGCGCGCACATAGGCCGGGTGGGCGAACAGGAGCTGCGGGGGCAGCACGCCGCTCGTGATCGACTTGCGCTCGTCGTAGAGATCCGTCAGCACGGCGTCGAGCAGCCGGGAACGCTGCACCAGACCGGCTTCCAGGATGTCCCAGTCGGTGGTGGAGATCAGCAGCGGGAGCGCGTCGAGGCGCCACGGTTGGGCCTGCGCGTCATCGATCAGCGTGTCCTGATCGACGTGCACGAAGGTGATGCCGGCATCGTCGACCAGGTTGCGCACGGTGACCCGGAGCCGGTCCATGCCGTCCCGGCCCCGTTCACCGACGCATTCGGCGAGCTCCTGCCAGGCGGGCCGGAAGTTGCCCGCGGCATCGACGAACTCGTCATACCCGGCGCCCAGCGTGCCCCGGATATCGAACAGGGCCTGTTGGGCGCGGCTGGCCCGGTACCCGGCGAGCACATCATCGGCGCGTATCGGGGCGCCGGCAACCCCGGTGGCGGGCTCGGATGAGCCGGGCGTGCTGAGAACCATCAACGCAGGACGGTACGCACCCGGCGCAGGTCCAGGATGCCGGGCGCGCCCATATCGGTGGACTGGCGTGCCTGCTTCTCCCGAAGATCGGACATGTCGACAGGTCCCGGGGTGAAACCGGTGGCTTCGAACCGGCGCCCGCGCCGGGACTCCGCCTCGACCGCGTTCACCGGTGGAGTTTCATAGGCGCGGCCGCCCGGATGCGCGATGTGGTACATACAGCCGCCTTTGGAGGTTCCGGTCATCGTGTCGACGAGTTCGAAGCGCAACGGCCCGTCGACCGTGATGGTGGGGTGTAGCGCACTGGGCGGTTGCCAGGCGCGGTACCGAACGCCGCCGACCTGGATATCGGGCTTGTCGGTGGCCAGCAGCGGTATCGGATGTCCGTTGGCGGTCACGATGTAGCGGTGCCGGTCCGCGCCGACGAGTCGCACCTGCACCCGCTCCACCGACGAATCGACGTACCGGGCGGTGCCGCCGCCGGTGGATTCCTCGCCGAGCACGTTCCACGGCTCGATCGCGCCGCGCAGTTCGATCTCGACGCCGTCGAACACCGCGGTACCGATCCGCGGGAACCGGAATTCGGTGAACGGGTCCAACCAGCTCGTCTCGAATTCGATGCCGTGGGCACGCAGGTCCGCGGCCACATCGGAGATATCGTGAATGAGGAAGTGCGGCAGCAGGTATCGGCCGTGCAGATTGGCGCCGTGACGGATCAGCGGTGCGCGCAGCGGCTCATCCCAGAACCTGGCCACCAGCGAACGCACCAGCAGCGACTGCACCATTGCCATCTGGAAGTGCGGCGGCATCTCGAATCCGCGCAGCTCCAGCAACCCCAGCCGACCGGTGGGACTGTCCGGGCTGTACAGCTTGTCGATACAGAATTCGGCGCGGTGGGTGTTGCCGGTGATGTCGGTGAGCAGGTGGCGCAGTGCGCGATCGGTCACCCAGGGCTGAGCGGCACCGACCTCGGCCAGCCTGGCGATCTCGGCGAACGCGATCTCCAGCTCGTAGAGCGCTCCCGAGCGTCCCTCATCGACGCGAGGCGCCTGGGAGGTGGTGCCGATGAAGCGGCCGGCGAACAGATAGGACAGCGCGGGATGGCGCTGCCAGTACGTCAGTAGCGAGACCAGCAGATCGGGGCGGCGCAGCAGCGGCGAATCGGCCGGGGTGATTCCGCCCAACGTGATGTGGTTGCCGCCGCCGGTGCCGCCGTGGGTGCCGTCCACGTCGAACGATTCGGTCGACAGCCGCGCCTGCCTCGCCTCTTCGTAGAGCGTCTCCAGCTGCGCCTTCTGCTCGGCGAAACTGGCCGTCGGTGCGACATTGACCTCGATGACGCCGGGATCGGGGGTGACGGACACCGAGGTGAGCCGCCAATCGCGCGGTGGACCGTAACCCTCGATCACGACCGGGCAGCCGGCCTGCTCCGCGGCCCCCTCGATCCTGGCGATCAGGTCGACGAAGTGATCCAGCTCGGTGGTGGGCGGCACGAATACATGGAGCAGTTCGACGCCGTTCACTGCCCGCACTTCGGCGACCAGTGCGGTGGGCGGTGCGTCGTCGGCGTCCTCCACGGGAGCCGGCGCGGGGTCTGCGCTGCGAGCAAGTCCGCGACTCAGCATTCCGTCCTGGGTGAGCGGATCCGCGTCGTACACCTTGCGCGGCTCCTGCCAGCTGATCGAGTTCAGCGGCAGTCGCAGGCCTGCCGGCGAGTCGCCTTCCAGTAGCACGAGACGGCCGCGGCGCAACTTCCACCGCGCGCTGGCCCAGCCGGAGTCGTCGTCGCGGCGATGGAGCGGCAATACGTAGGCCGCCGGCTCGGTGACGGCCTTGTCGAGACGCGCGATCAGTTCGGCCCGCCGTTTGGCATCGTCGAGCTTCAAGTCGTCGACGGCCTCGACCGGGTCACCGGCGGGTTGGCGTACCGCGTTGGCCAGTCTCCCCAGCGCATCCTCATAGGCCGGCCGCACCTGGCCCACCGGTAGACCGAGCCCGTCGGCGATCGCACTGAGCAGCGCGGCGCCGACACCGTCGGGCGCCGGTTGGGGCCGCGGCTGCGCCCACGGATCGGCCAGCAATGCGGGGTTGCCCCACAGCGGCTCGCCGTCGGTCCGCCAGAACAGGCCGATCTGCCAGCGGGGCAGCGGTTCGCCCGGATACCACTTGCCCTGGCTGCGCTGAACCAGCCCGTACGGCGCCCACACCCGGCGCAGGCGTTCGGCAAGTACCGACGCACGCTCCCGCTTGTGCGGACCGTCCGCATCGGTGGTCCATTCCGGGTCGGTCTGGTTGTCGATGGACACGAATGTCGGTTCGCCGCCAACGGTGAGCCGGACATCGCCGGCTGCCATGCGGGCGTCGACCTTCGCGCCGAGATCGACGATCATCTCCCAGGCCGTATCGGTGTAGGGCAGCGTGACACGAGGGTCCTCGTGCACCCGGGTGACGACGTTGGAGAACTCCAGCGTCGTCTCACACTTGCCGGTGGAGCCGGTGATCGGCGCTGCGGACTCCGGATGCGGGGTTGCCGACAGTGGGATGTGTCCCTCCCCGGCGAACAGCCCTGACGTCGCGTCCAGGCCGATCCACCCGGCACCGGGGACGTACACCTCGGCCCAGGCGTGCAGATCGGTGAAATCGGCGATCGGGCCGGACGGACCGTCGAGCGCCTTCATATCCGAGGCCAGCTGCACGAGGTAGCCGGACACGAAACGGGCGGCGAGTCCGAGTTGTCGCAGAATCGACACCAGCAGCCACGCCGAGTCACGACAGGAACCGACCCCGGTGCGCAGGGTGAAGTCGGGGGTCTGCACCCCGGGTTCCATCCGCACCGTGTACCCGACATCGGCGTTCACGGCCTGGTTGATCGCGACCAGGAAGTCGATGGTGCGGGTGCCCGGAACGACGGTGAACTTCTGTGCCCACGCCTTCGCGAGCTCCCCGGGTCCCGAACCGACGCCGTTCTCGTCGACCGGTCGCAAGTATGGCTTGAGGTCCTCCGCGAGCGACTTCGGGTACCCGCACGGCAGGTCGGGGTCACGCGTGGAAAGAGCGAACGGGACCTTCTCCGCCCACTCCTCGATGAAGAAGTCGAACGGATTGATGACCTTCATATCGGCGATCAGCCCGACGGTGATGGTCAGCCTGCGGGCCCGGGTCGGAAAGACCAGTCGCGCCTGGAAGTTGCCGAACGCATCCTGTTGCCAGTTGATGAAGTGATCGGCGGGTTCGATCTGCAAGGAGTATGCCTCGATAGGGGTACGCGAATGCGGTGCGGGACGCAGCCGGACAACGTGCGGATGCACCTCCACCAACCGGTCGAAGATGTAGCTGGTCCGATGCTCCAGCGCCACTTTGATTCCCATAACGCTTGATCCCATCACACGTGGGCCGGGCGCGCACTGCGCGTGCGCAGTCACACATCGGCCGGACGGCTTTCTGCGGCCCCCGGCAGACGGCACGACGACGAAAGACACCGACGCCGAATCGATCGGTGAATCACTCCGCGAGCACCCGCGTGCGGCCACTCCATCATGTCCATCATGGCGGCGGCGTTCGGCGACGCGCGGGCCCCTTGCACGTGCTGCGGCGTCGTTCATGAGCAAACGCTGCTATGGGTCTGTGCGCAGCTCGCGCCCGCGCTGAAAGCGCTCCCCTGGGCGGCCACGTCAGCAAACCTGCGTCGTTCAGTCGCGCACGAGTTCGAACAGCGGGATGGCCCGCGACGTCTTGGCCTGATACTCGGCGAACATCGGGGCTTTCTCGATGATCTTCGAGTACGCCGCGTCACGTTCCTGCTCGGGCAGTTCCCGCGCAGTGACCTCGTAAGCGTCGGTGCCGATCTCGATGCGGGCCTTCGGATTGGCCCGCAGATTGTGTACCCAGGCCGGATTGCTTGGCGCTCCTGCATAGGACCCGACGATCAGCAGCTTTCCGTCGACCTCGAGGTACATCAGTGGTGAGAGCCGCGGCTGACCCGACTTTGCCCCGATGGTGTGCAGCAGGACCAGGGTGCCGCCCTCGAACGGACCGCCGACCTTGCCGGCGTTGGCGCGAAATTCCTCCACCACGTTGCGGTTGAAGTCATCCAGGGCGGAAACGTCGTCAGCGTGTTCGCTCTTGTCGAATTCAGTCATGGGAAATGCAGCCTTTCTGTGCCGGCATCTGTTCCGGTCTGGTTTGTCGACACCACCGCGCCCAATTACTCCGCGCCGGTGCCGGGTTTCGCGTCGGCGCCGGGCTTGGCGTCGATGCCGGCTTCCTTACGCTGCTGCGCGGTGATCGGCGCCGGTGCGTCGGTCAGCGGATCCACACCACCACCCGACTTCGGGAAGGCGATCACCTCGCGGATCGAATCCACCCCGGCCAGCAGTGCGGTGATGCGATCCCAGCCGAACGCGATACCGCCATGCGGCGGGGCGCCGAAGGTGAAGGCGTCCAACAGGAATCCGAACTTGTCCTGAGCTTCATCGTGGTCGATACCCATCATCGCGAAGACCCGCTCCTGCACGTCGCGGCGGTGGATACGGATCGAACCGCCGCCGATCTCGTTGCCGTTGCAGACGATGTCGTAGGCGTTGGCCAGTGCGGTGCCGGGATCGGTGTCAAAGGTCGCGACCGATTCGGGCTTGGGTGCGGTGAACGCGTGGTGCACCGCGGTCCAGGCACCGGAGCCGACTGCGACATCACCGGACGCTGTCGCATCGGAGGCCGCTTCGAACAACGGCCAGTCCACCACCCAGGTGAACGCCCAGGCACCGGGATCGATCAGCTCCAGCCGCTTGGCGATCTCGATGCGGGTGGCGCCGAGCAGCGCCCGGCCGGCCTTCGCCGACCCCGCCGAGAAGAAGATGCAGTCACCAGGGGCGGCGCCGACGTGTGCGGCCAGACCGGCGCGTTCGGCGTCGGTGAGATTCTTGGCGACTGGGCCGCCCAACTCGCCGTCCTCGCCGACCAGCACATAGGCCAGGCCCTTGTGGCCGCGCTGCTTGGCGAATTCCTGCCAGCCGTCCAGGGTGCGGCGCGGCTGCGACGCCCCGCCCGCCATCACCACGGCGCCCACATACGGCGCCTGGAACACCCGGAACGTGGTGTCGGAGAAGTAGTCGATGCATTCCACCAGTTCCACGCCGAAACGTAGATCGGGTTTGTCGGTACCGAACCGCCGCATCGCCTCGTCGTAGCTGATCCGCGACAGCGGCAGCGGCACCTCGTAGCCGACGAGCTTCCACAGTGCCGCCAGGATCTGTTCGGAGACCGCGATGACGTCGTCGGCGTCGACGAAGCTCATTTCCATGTCGAGCTGGGTGAACTCCGGCTGGCGGTCGGCGCGGAAATCCTCATCACGGTAGCAGCGCGCGATCTGGTAGTAGCGCTCCATGCCCGCCACCATCAGCAGCTGCTTGAACAGCTGCGGGCTTTGCGGCAACGCGTAGAACGACCCGGGCTGCAGACGCGCGGGCACCAGGAAGTCGCGGGCGCCCTCGGGGGTCGACCGGGTCAGAGTCGGGGTTTCGATCTCCACGAAGTCATGCTCGGCGAGCACGCCTCGGGCCGCGGCGTTCACCTTGGAACGCAACCGAATTGCGTTGCCGGGACCCTCGCGGCGCAGATCGAGGTAGCGGTACTTGAGACGTGCTTCCTCACCGGCGGTCTCGTCGAGCTGGAACGGCAGCGGCGCGCTCTCCCCCAGCACCGTCAGCTCGATGGCGTTCACTTCGATCTCACCGGTCGCGATGTCGGTGTTGGCATTGCCTTCCGGGCGGAACTCGACGACACCGGTCACCGTCACGCAATATTCGGCGCGCAGCCGGTGCGCCTGCTCCAGCACGCCGGCATCACGGAAGACCACCTGAGCCGTCCCGGACACATCTCGCAGGTCGATGAAGATGACACCGCCGTGGTCGCGACGGCGCGCCACCCAGCCCGCCAACGTGACGGTCTGCCCCGCGTCGGTGGACCGCAACGAACCGGCGGGGTGACTGCGCAGCACGAAAACTCCCTCATGAAGATGGATGAGACGACGGCCCAGTCTAGTGGGGCGCCCGCGACGACCGACGACCGCAGTCCGCGGCTGGTCACGGGCCCGTCGACCCGGAATTCGTGGCGTGGGATTGACGTGGCGTGGGATTAACTCAGTAGACGCCGTCCCAGGCCGCACGCCGGATGGCATCCGGGTCCTCGACGGTGACATCGCGGGTCGAGCGGATCACCAGGGTGCGCCGGGCGTCGGCGTCATAGCGCGGCCACCCGCTCAGTCCGCCGGTGGCGAAATCCAGCCAGGCCCGTTGCATCCGCCTGCCCACCGAGGGCAGTACCCGTCGCCCCAGCGGGTGCAGTTTGCGTCCCAGGTAGGAACCGTAGCTGTGCTGGATGTGCACGATCTCACTGCCGTGCGTGGCACCGAGACCCAACGCCTTCATCGTCCAGGTGGTGTGATCGAAGCGGTAGACATGCGTGGGCGCGTAAGCGCTGTACGCATCGGCGAAAGCCCAGGTGGGCGCGCCGAACATGGCATCGGAGCCGAAGTCGACCAGTGCGCGCCTGCGCGGGAATCCCGGGTAGGCGGCGAGCACCCGATCCCGGGCGTGCGGGGCCAGGCGCGCAAAGAACCCGTCGATCCCGGCGGCGGTGGTGGGCAGCATCGGTGGCTTGCCCCAGGCGAACATCGACGCCTCGCGACTGTTGGTGCCGATGATCAACGGAATTGTGGCCACCCGCCCCAGCCGAGCGGCGTCGATCGGGTGGTGCGGGAGCAAATCGACCCCGTGGGTCAGCCCGTACGCCAGCATGGGCGTCTGCGCGGCACTTTCCAGCTGGATCTGTCCGGCGGCCCGGCGCAGCCGCCGCTGCGGCAGCCTCTTCAGATCGCCGGCCCCGACGCCGAGCTCGGCGAGGAACGCGTGCGATTGACGCGCCCTGGTCTCCCGGTCGGCGATCAGCGGCAGCGCCGGGCTCTGCGCGATGGCCCGGTCGAACAGCCCTTCGGCTGCCGGGCTGGCCAGCAGCGCCAGCACCGAGGTCGCTCCCGCCGATTCCCCGAACACCGTCACCTGCTCGGGGTCGCCGCCGAACGCGCCGATGTTCTCGCGGATCCAGCGCAGCGCGGCGATCTGATCGCGTAGGCAGAGATTGTCATCGAAACCTTCCCCCAGATCGCCGAGCTCGAACCCGCCGAACACACCGAGGCGGTACGTCACGTTGACCACGACGACATTCCCGTTGGCGGCCAGCCGCGATCCGTTGTACAGCTGCAGCTGACCGGCGCCATAGACGAAGGCGCCGCCGGGAATCCAGACCATGACGGGCAACGCCGCCGACACATCGGGTGACCAGACGGTGACGGTCAGGCATGCTTCGTCGCGCATCTTGGGGTCATCACGCCCGCCGCCCACGAACGACCGGCCCTGCGGCGGTAGCGGGCCGTGATCGATTGCGTCCCGCACCCCCGACCACTCTTGCACGGGCCGGGGTGCCAGGAAGCGCAGATCGTCCAACGGCTGTTCGGCGTAGGCAACGCCACGCCAGACCCCGACCCCACCCTCGGTGGTGCCGCGGAGCAGGCCGTGTGACGTTGCCACGACCGTCGAAAGTTCGGCGACAGGGGCCACAGTCAAATCGTAGTGTGGAAAGCTGAGCCCGGCGCGACCGATACGCAGATGGGCCGACACGCAGATGGGCTGGTGGGGACGATGACCTTCAACGAAGGCATGCAGATCGACACGAGCACCACGTCGAGCAGCGGGGGTCGCGGTGGTGGACCCGGGCGCGGGATCGCCGTCGGTGGCGGCCTCGGCGGGCTGCTGTTGCTCGTGGTCGCCCTCTTTCTCGGCATCGATCCCGGCAGCGTGACGCCACAGACCCAGGGCGGCGGATATGACACCGAAGGGGTTTCCGCTCCGGGGTTCGATTTGAGTCAGTGCAAGACCGGCGCCGACGCCAACGCGATCGTGCAGTGCCGGGTGATCGCCACCGGCAACTCGGTGGACGCCGTGTGGGCACAACAACTTGAGGGTTATCAGCGCCCGAGGGTGCAGTTGTTCACCGGGTTGGTGCAAACCGGTTGCGGCCCGGCCAACAGCGAGGTGGGCCCCTTCTACTGTCCATCGGACCGGATGGCCTATTTCGACACCGACTTCTTCGCAGTGCTCCGAGATCAATTCGGCTCAAGCGGCGGGCCGCTGGCCCAGGAGTACGTGGTGGCCCACGAGTTCGGGCACCACGTGCAGAATCTGCTCGGCGTGCTCGGCCGGGCGCAGCAGGATCCCCACGGTTCGACCGGCGGCGGCGTGCGCACCGAGTTGCAGGCCGACTGCTATGCCGGTGTATGGGCGCATCACGCGGCCATCACCAAGCAGGAAGGCACCGACGTGACATTCCTGCAGCCGTTGAGCGACAAGGATATCGCCGACGCGTTGTCGGCCGCATCGTCGGTCGGCGATGACCGCATCCAGAAGCAGGCCACCGGCCGGGTGAATCCGGAGGCCTGGACGCACGGTTCCTCGGCGCAACGGCAGAAGTGGTTCACCGAGGGATACCGCACCGGTGACCCCAACAAGTGCGACACGTTCGCGCCGGGCGCGCTGAACTGAGCGTCAGGGAGCCGGCACCGACAACAGCCTTACTGGCGCGCCATCGCGAGATTGAAAAGCTCCTCGGCGGTGATCAGACCCGATTTCGGGAGTAGTCGGGGGACACGCGCCGAAGTTGGCGATGAATGCTGTTGCGGGATAGGACAATTCGAGTTGCTGAAGCTTGATTGTCGACCCGGAAGTGAGCACCCATCTGGTGAGCAGATACACAAGCGGAACCGCGGACGTGGACGTACGCGCAGGCGGGTGCGTGTCGGCGCGCCGGATCCGAGCCTGACCGGCAACGCGGGAATGGCCGCGATCACCGAACTGTGCGATCGGCTGGATGTGGTCGCGACGCTGAACCGGCGGGTCGGCCCGATCAAGGCGCGCGAGCGCGGGCACGGCGCCGGGCAGCTGCTGGTGGGGTTGGCGGCGGCGCAGCTGGCCGGACAGGATTTCCTGGTCGGGCTCGACCGCCACCGCGCCGACGCGGCGGGCCAGGCGCTGACCCCGGAATCGGGTCTGAGCGTGGCGCATAAACGCTGGCTGCCCGCCCGTCCGAC
>WOYI010948023.1_pt1 | contig 28607 bp, 24 predicted proteins | sample 6423411 | NCBI WGS metagenome assembly WOYI01 (sample SAMN13441803, study PRJNA592873) | oil field metagenome | biome: oil field; feature: oil-well bore; material: oil-contaminated soil; isolation source: oil-contaminated soil from oil-well borehole | place: Germany: Wietze | collected 2016-10-18 ...
GTCGGCGGCTGTCGATATCGTGACGGTATGCCGCGCGTCGTCTACAACACCGCCACCACTCTGAACGGCTATATCGCCGACGAGGAGAACTCGCTGTCCTGGCTGTTCGTCGTCCCGAGCGCAGATCAGGCGGAATCCGCCTTCTCGACGTTCCTTGCGGGAGTGGGCGCACTGGTGATGGGATCGACGACGTACGAGTGGCTGCTCGATCACGAGAACCTCATCGATCACCCCGAGAAGTGGTTCTACCCCGACATCGTGAGCTTCGTGCTCTCCTCGCGGTCACTGCCGCAGATAGCCGGTGCCGACATCCGTTTGCGCAGAGGCGATGTCGGTGCCCTCTGGGCGGAAGTGAGTCAGGCTGCCGGTTCCGCCGACATCTGGATCGTCGGCGGAGGCGATCTCGTCGGCCAGTTCGCGGATGCGGGCCATCTCGACGAGATCCGCGTCTCCGTCGCACCGGTCACGCTGGCCTCCGGCAAGCCGCTGCTCCCCCGCCGCATCGAGTCGGATCGAATGACCCTCGAAGCCGTCGCCCAGACGGGTCAGTTCGCCGAACTGGTGTACTCCGTGCGCGGCGGGTCAGTCGGCTGACTGCTCGATGACTGTCCAGTCGAGATGCTTCGACTCTCGGTCATCGCCCGACGAGGCGCCGGTGAGCCTGCGGTGCACCCACGGACCGAGGTGCTCGCGGTAGTAGGTCGATCTGCCCATGCGGGCCGCCTCCGGAAGAGGGGGCAGCGACCACCATCCCGCCGGCGGCTCCATGCCCAGCGCGGTCAGCACCCGCGCGGCGACGCGGTGGTGCCCGCGCGAATTCATGTGCAGACGATCCTCCGACCAATAGGACGTCGAGGACAGCTCGCGGTCGGGCCAGTTGAAGGCGCGGATGATGTCCGGGCGATCCGCGATCCGCTCGCGGACCGCGGAGGTGAGGGTGTCGCCGCGCCGCTGGATCATCCGGCTGAGCGGCAGCTGTGCGGAGGGGTTTGCACCAGAGAGCAGGATCAGTCGCACATTCTCCTCGTCGCACCGCTCGATGATCCGGGAGAACGCCGCCTCGACGCGTGGGATCGACGTCCGCAGGCGGATCATGTCATTGCCGCCGCCGTTGAAGGACAGGTGCGTCGGCTTCAGCGCGAGTGCGGGCTCGAGTTGCTCGTCGACGATCGGCCACGCGAGCTTGCCGCGGATCGCGAGATTCGCGTACTCGACCGGTTCGGCCATCGAATCCGCCCATCCCTGGGCGACCAAATCGGCCCACCCTCGAACGCGTCCGTCGGGAAGCTCGTCGCCGACGCCTTCGGTGAATGAGTCGCCGATTGCGACGTAGCGGACGGTTGACACTCCCCCACCCTACGGCTCTCAGCGGTCCTCGAGAGCGCACCCGCGGCAGTCCGGAATGCTCCGGGCCGCCGCGGACAATGAGGCGGCGCACGGCGGGGCATCCGTCATGAGGACAGCATGTCACGCACCAGAGGCTGGACGCGCGTGCCGAAGAGCTCTATCGAGCGCATCATCTTCGCGTGCGAGAGTGTGCCGGTCGAGAACTTCATGTCGAACCGCGTGCCTCCGAGTCTCTGGACGGTATCGGTGATCTTACGCGCGACGGTCTCGGGCGACCCCACATAGAGGGAGCCCTCCGGGCCGACGTCGTGCTGGAAGCGTCCGCGACTGTACGCAGGCCAGCCGCGCTCCTTGCCGATCGTGTTGTTCATCGATTCGAAGCCCTCGTAGGCCTCTTCCCACGCCAGCTGGTCGGTCTCGGCAATGTGGCCCGGTGAATGGATGCCGACCGGCAGCCGATCGCGACCGAACGAGTCCAGCGAGCGGTGATAGAGATCGACGAACGGGCGGAAACGCGCGGCTGGGCCGCCGATGATCGCGAGCATGAGCCCGTAGCCGTAACGAGCCGCGCGCACCACCGACTCGGGCGTCCCGCCGACGCCGACCCAGGCGGTGAGGCCATGCCCGGTCTTCGGGAACACGTTCGCGTCCGTCAGCGGTGCGCGCAGAGCTCCCCGCCAGGTCACCGGCTTCTCGATGAGCAGCTGCGAGAACAGGTCGAGCTTCTCCTCGAAGAGGGCCTCGTAATCGCGCAGGTCGTAGCCGAACAGCGGGAACGACTCAATGAAGGACCCTCGCCCGAGGATGACCTCAGCGCGACCGTTCGACACCGCGTCGAGCGTCGCGAACCGCTCGTAGACGCGCACCGGGTCATCCGAGGACAGCACCGTCACCGCGGTGCCCAGGTGGATGTTCTTCGTTCGGGCGGCCGCGGCGGCCAGCACGATCTCGGGGCTCGAGATCGCGAACTCGGGGCGGTGGTGCTCCCCCACTCCGAAGAACGCCACCCCGACCTCATCGGCCAGAACAGCCTGGTCGACGACGTTGCGGATCGTCTCCGCGTCGCTGATCAGCTCGCCTGACGCATCGCGGGTGACGTCCCCGAATGTGTCGAGCCCGAGATCGAGGTCTTGGGGGCTGAGCGTTGTCATCGCGAGAGCGCCGAGCGCAGAGTGTCCAGGCCGACGCCGCCCAAATCGAGGGCCCGCTTGTGGAAGGTCTTGATGTCGAAGGCATCGCCCTCGGCAGCCTTCGTGTCGTCGCGGATCTGCTCCCAGATGCGTTGGCCGACCTTGTAGGAGGGTGCCTGCCCCGGCCACCCGAGGTACCGGTTGACCTCGAACTGTACGAACTCATCCGACATGTTCACGTTGCGACGCATGAACGCCAGTGCGTAGTCGGCGTCCCACGTCCCCTCGCCGTCGAGACGCGGCTTCTCCAGATGCACACCGATGTCGAGCACCACACGGGCGGCGCGCATGCGCTGACCGTCCAGCATCCCGAGGCGGTCGGCGGGGTCTTCGAGGTAACCGAGCTGCTCCATCAGGCGCTCCGCATACAGGGCCCAGCCCTCGGCATGACCGGAGGTTCCGGCCAAGAGGCGGCGCCAGGAGTTCAGCTGCGCCCGGTTGTACACGGCCTGCGCGATCTGCAGGTGGTGGCCCGGAACGCCCTCGTGGTAGACGGTCGTGAGCTCGCGCCACGTATCGAAGTCCTCGACGCCCTCGGGAACCGACCACCACATGCGGCCCGGACGGGAGAAGTCGTCGGTGGGGCCGGTGTAGTAGATCCCGCCTTCCTTCGTGGGCGCGATCATGCACTGCAGCCGACGGATCGGCTCCGGGATGTCGAAGTGGGTCCTGCCCAGTTCGGCGATCGCGCGGTCGCTGGTCTGCTGCATCCACTTCTGCAGCGCGTCGGTGCCGTGCAGTTTGTGCGAGGGATCTTCTTCGAGGAACGCGATCGCCTCTTCGACGCTCGCACCGGCCTTGATCTGGTCGGCGATCGATTCCTGCTCCGCGACCATGCGAGCCAGTTCCTCCACTCCCCAGTCGTAGGTCTCGTCCAGGTCGATCGTGGCACCGAGGAACCGGCGCGACTGCAGCGCGTAGAGTTCGCGCCCCACGGCGTCCTTCTCGCCCGCGACCGGCGCGAGCTCTGCGCCCAGGAACTGCGATAGCGCGTCGTACGACACGCGCGCCGCGTCGGCGTTGTCGGCCAGCTCGCGGGCGAGGGATGCCGGCAGCTGACCACTTTCCGTCGCGGCGTCCCCGGCGAAGGTCGCGAAGAATCCCTGGTCGGCGGTGTACCGCGCGATCTGGGTCACGACTTCGAGCACCTGGCGCCGAGCGGGGACCATGCCCTGCGCGATTCCTTCTCGCAGGGTGGTGATGTATCCCTCCAGTGCGCCGGGAATCGCACCGAGACGAGTGGAGATCACGGCCCAGTCCTCTGCGGTGTCGGTGGGCATGAGGTCGAGCACCGAGCGGATGTCCTGAACCGGCGAGGCGATAACGTTCAGGTCCCGCAGATGCCACTGCGCATCGTGCAGGTCGATCTCGAGGCGGATCTCGCGGCTGAGGTCCTCTGCGGTGACCTCGTCGATGACGTCGACCGGCGTGGCCGCCTCGAGCGCACTCAGAGTCGAGCGGCCCGCGGCTATGAGACGGTCGATCCCCTCGGGTGTGTAGTCGCCGTAGCGGTCGTTGTACTCGGAGCGGCCGATATAGGTCGCCAGAGTGGGAAGCTGTTCGGCCAGGGTGTCGACCCATGCGTCAGCGATCGTGTCGATCGGCGTGGGTGTGCGTGCTGCATCTGTCATACATCGAGCCTAGGGAAGCACTCGGATGCGGCCAACACCATCAGTGTGCGGCTTCGTTCCAATCCTGGCCGCGTCCGATCTGCACATCGAGCGGCACCGCGAGGTCGGCTGCGTCGCCCATGCGCTGCCGGACGATGCGCTCCGCGGCATCCCACTCCCCCGGCGCGATCTCGATGACGAGCTCGTCGTGGATCTGCATCAGGACGCGCGATCGCAGCTGCATTGCGCTGAAGTCGTCGTGGATGTGGAAGAGCGCGATCTTCATGATGTCTGCGGCACTGCCCTGGATCGGGGCGTTGAGCGCCGCGCGTTCGGCGTTCTCGCGCAGCACCCGGTTGGGGCTGGAGAGATCGGGGAACGGTCGGCGGCGGCCGAAGATGGTCTCGGTGTAGCCGTCGATCTTGGCCTGCTCGACCGAGGAGCGCAGGTAGTCGCGCACGGCGCCGAACCGGTGGAAGTACTCCGTCATGAGCTGCTTCGCCTCGGTCTGCTCGATGCGCAGCTGCTTGGACAGGCCGAATGCCGAGAGGCCGTAGACGAGACCGTACGACATCGCCTTCACCTTCGTGCGCATCGCGGAGGTCACATTCTGCGGCTCCACACCGAACACCCGCGCGCCGACGAAGCGGTGCAGGTCCTCCCCCGAGTTGAAGGCCTCGATGAGGCCGGGATCCTCGGAGAGGTGCGCCATGATGCGCATCTCGATCTGCGAGTAGTCCGCGGTCAGCAGTGTTTCGTAGCCCTCGCCGACCTCGAACGCGGCGCGGATGCGGCGGCTCTCCTCGGTGCGCACCGGGATGTTCTGCAGGTTCGGGTCGGTGCTGGACAGGCGTCCGGTCTGACTGCCGGTCTGCACGTACGTGGTGCGGATGCGCCCGTCGCCGCCGAGCGCCCTGTCGGAGATGGCACTGTCGAGCGATTCGATGATCTGCCGCAGCTTTGCGGCCTCGCGGTGCTGCAGCAGAAGATCGAGGAACGGGTGCGGGTTGGAGTCCTGCAGATCGGCAAGGACGGCGGCATCCGTCGAGTACCCCGTCTTCGTCTTACGGGTCTTCGGCAGCTGCAGCTCTTCGAAGAGCACCTCCTGCAGCTGCTTGGGTGAGCCGAGGTTCACTTCGCGGCCGATCGCAGTGTAGGCCTTCTGTGCGATCGCTTCGGCGCGCCGGCCGAGTTCCTCCGAGAACTCCGAAAGCTTCGCGTGCGAGACCGAGACCCCGGCGAGCTCCATGTCGGCAAGCGTCAGGAGCGTCGGCATCTCGATGTCGGCCAGAACTCTCGCCACGCTCTCGGGGAGCTCGCCGCGGAGCGCCTCGGTGACGCGGAGCGTGAACCATGACAGCTGCCCGGGGGTGGCTCCCTCGGTCTCCGGGACGAGCTGCGTCGGGTCGGACTCGGGCAGCTTCTCGTCGAGATATCGGTCGACGAGGTCGGCGAGGGTCTTGTCGGGGAAGCTCGGTCGCAGCAGCCATCCGGTCACGATCGTGTCGAGCGCGAGTCCGCCGAGGGTCACCCCGGCGCGCCTCAGCGCCTTGACCTGCAGTTTCGCGTCACTGAACACCTTCGGTGCGTCGGAGGAGAGCCAGGGGCCGATGGATGCCGCGACATCAGGACTCCAGTCCGCTTCCACAGCGGCATCCTTCGTGGCGGCATCCCGTGTCGCGAACCCCAACCGGCGGGGAAGGCCGCCTTCGATCGTGATTGTGACGCCGACCTCACCGACAGCGGCCGCAAGCCACGTCGCCAGTTCGTCAGCCGGAGGCTCGCAGGGCACCGGCGCGAGCACTGCCGCGGCGGCCGAGATCGACGCCATCTGCTGTTCGATGCCCGCGAGTTCGGCCACGCGCGGGATCAGGGTCTTGAACTCCAGGCGCGCGAAGATGTCGCGCACCCGCTGCGCGTCCATCGGCTGCACTTCGAGCTCCGCGATCGTGACGGGAAGCTCTACGTCGCGGAGGAGGCGGTTCAAGGTACGGTTGCGGCGCACGTCATCCAGATGCTCCCGGAGGTTGCTGCCGACCACGCCGGTGACCTTGTCGGCGTTCTCGAGCAGCGCATCCAGCGATCCGAACTGGCCGAGCCACTTCACCGCCGTCTTCTCGCCGACCTTCGGTACGCCCGGCAGGTTGTCGCTCGTCTCGCCCACGAGAGCGGCGATGTCGGGGTACTGCTCCGGGCGCACTCCGTACCGCTCGATCACTGCAGCGGTGTCGTAACGCTTCAGCTGCGAGACGCCCTGCACGTTGGGGTACAGCAGGGTGATGTCGTCGTTCACGAGCTGAATCGTGTCGCGGTCGCCCGAGCAGACCAGCACGTCGAAGCCCTGCTCGGCGCCCTGCGTCGCGAGGGTGGCGAGGATGTCGTCGGCTTCGACGTCCTCCTTTTGCAGCACGGGGATGCTCATCGCGGCGAGGCAGTCCTGCAGGAGCGGGATCTGTCCCTTGAACTCGCTCGGGGATTCGGATCGATTGGCCTTGTACTCGGTGTACGCGCGGGTGCGGAAGGACTGCCGCGACGTGTCGAACGCGACCGCCAGGTGCGTCGGCTTCTCGGCCTTGATCAGGTTGATCAGCATGGACAGGAACCCGTATATCCCGTTCGTGTGCTGCCCATCCTTCGTCGAGAAGTTGTCGACCGGGAGGGCGAAGAACGCTCGGTACGCGAGCGAGTGGCCGTCCACGACCAGGAGGGTGGGCTTTGCGGAGTCCGTCACCATGCAAGCTTAGTAAGGGCGTCGGTCGCCGGTTCCGACGATCAGGGTCGGCGATTGTCCGCGATCCGCATCACGAACATGATCAGGGCGCTGGATTGTGTGGCGGCCCACGGGCGCGCACCGAAATCTTCTGCCGCGACCCGAGCCGCGGCATCCGCCGGCTCAGAAGGGTGCGCTCAGGCCTTCTTCGGGGCGAGCTGCTCGATGATCGCCTTTGCGACGTCCTGCATCGTGAGGCGGCGGTCCATCGACGCCTTCTGGATCCATCGGAATGCCTCGGGCTCGCTCAGACCCATCTTCTCGTTGAGCAGGCCCTTGGCCCGGTCCACGAGCTTGCGCGTCTCGAAGCGCTCGACCATGTCGGAGACCTCGGCCTCGAGTGTGATGATCTGCTCGTAGCGGGCCAGGGCGATCTCGATGGCCGGAAGCAGGTCGTTCGGGGTGAACGGCTTGACCACATATGCCAGGGCGCCGGCCTCGCTCGCACGTTCGACGAGCTCCTTCTGACTGAATGCGGTCAGCAACACGACGGGCGCGATGTGGTTCTTGCTGAGCTTCTCGGCGGCGGAGATGCCATCGAGCTGCGGCATCTTCACGTCCATGATGACCAGGTCGGGCCGCAGCTCGGTCGCCAGCTGCACGGCCGTCTCACCGTCACCGGCCTCACCGACCACGTCGAAGCCGTTGTCCCGGAGGATCTCGACGATGTCGAGACGGATCAACGACTCATCCTCCGCCACGACGACTCGTCGGGGCGTGGATGCCGGGGACCCAGTCGCCTGCTCTTGCTCAGTCACATGTGAATCCTACGGTATGGTCGTTCGCGGAAGCCCCCGGGCCGGTGTGGCGGAATGGCAGACGCGGAGCACTCAAAATGCTTTGCCCGAAAGGGCGTGTGGGTTCGAGTCCCACCACCGGTACGAAATCGAGGTCTGCGCGGGCTCGCGGGCCCCGGCGCCGGGCTCGCCTCGCCCGGGCGCAACTGCCGGATACGTGCGAGTCGGCTATTCGCGCGTCTGGTAGATCGGGGCCTTGCCGTGCACCGCGTCGCCGATCTTATGGATGCGGATGTCATTGGTGGAGCCGACGATTCCGGGAGGGGAACCCGAGATCACCACGACCTTGTCGCCGACCTTCGCGAGGTCGTTCGACAGGAAGAAGTCGTCGACCTGGATGAACATGCGGTCGGTGTGCACGACGTGCTCGACGAGTGCCGACTGCACACCCCAGGTCAGGGCCATGCGGCGGCGAATCGCCGGCTCGGTCGCGAAGCCGATCATGGGGATCTTCGGCCGCAAGCGCGACATGCGCCGCGCCGTGTCGCCCGACTCGGTGAAGATGCAGAGGAATTTCGCCTCGACGAATTCCGCGACCTCCATTGCGGCCAGCGTGATCGCGCCGCCCTGCGTGCGGGGCTTGGTCGTCAGCGGCGCGATGCGCTCGAGGCCGTGGTCCTCGGTGGAGGCGATGATGCGTGCCATGGTCTCGACGACCACGACGGGGTACTTGCCGACGCTGGTCTCACCGGAGAGCATGACCGCGTCCGCGCCGTCCAGCACGGCGTTGGCGACGTCGCTCGTCTCGGCGCGGGTGGGCACCGGGCTCTCGATCATCGACTCGAGCATCTGCGTGGCAACGATGACCGGCTTGGCCATGCGGCGGCACAGCTCCACCGCGCGCTTCTGCACGATGGGCACGGCTTCGAGGGGCAGTTCCACGCCGAGGTCGCCCCGGGCGACCATGATGCCGTCGAACGCGTCGATGATCTGCTCGAGGTTCTCGACGGCCTGAGGCTTCTCGATCTTGGCGATGACCGGGATGTGACGGCCTTCCTCGGCCATGATCACGTGTACCCGCTGGACGTCCTTCTCGCTGCGCACGAAGGACAGCGCGATCAGGTCGGCGCCGATCCGCAGGCCCCAGCGCAGGTCGGCTTCGTCCTTCTCCGACAGCGCGGGTACGTTGACCGCGACCCCGGGCAGGTTGATGCCCTTGTTGTCGGAGACGGCGCCGGCGACGATGACCTTGGTCGTGACGACCGGACCCTCGACCTCGATGACCTCGACGCGCACCTTGCCGTCGTCGATGAGCAGGAAGTCCCCCGCGTGCACATCCTCGGGCAGTCCCTTGAAGGTCGTCGAGACGATCTCCTTCGTGCCGGCGATCTCTTCGGTCGTGATCTTGAAGATGTCGCCGACAGCGAGGTCGTGGGGTCCGTCGGCGAACTTGCCGAGCCGGATCTTCGGACCCTGCAGGTCGACCAGGACCGCGACGGGGCGGCCCGCGTCGTCGGCGGCTTTGCGCACATTGGCGAAGTTCGCCTGGTGGACGTCGCGGTCGCCGTGGCTGAGGTTCATCCGGGCGACGTCGACGCCCGCTTCGATGATCGCGCGCACCTGCGCGTAGGTAGAGGTGGCAGGTCCCAGGGTGGCGACGATCTTGGCACGTCTCATCATTGTGCTCCGCGAGGTCGGGGGTGGCGAAGAGCCGCGGCCAGCCTACGCAGGCTGCAAGCCGATCGCGACATCGGTGGGGCGCACCGGCGCGGGCAGCGACGTCTCGCCCATGAGGTACTCGTCGACGTGCGCGGCTGCCGCGCGACCTTCTGCGATCGCCCACACGATGAGCGACTGGCCGCGGCCCGCGTCACCGGCGACGAACACGCCGGCGGCGGTGGACTGGAAGTTCTCTCCGCGTTCCACGTTGCCGCGCGAAGTGAACTGAGTCCCCAGCTGCTCTTCGAGAAGCGTGCGCTCGGGACCTGTGAAACCCATCGCGATGAGCACGAGGTCGGCAGGGATCTCACGCTCCGTGCCGCTCTTGGGAACGCGGCGGCCGTCGACGAACTCGGTCTCGGCCACGCGGAGCGCACGCACCTCGCCCGCTTCGTTGCCGAGGAACTCGACCGTCGAGGTGAGGTAGGAGCGCTCGCCGCCCTCTTCGTGCGCGGATGAGACTTCGAACACCAGCGGAGCCATGGGCCACGGCTGATGCTCCGGACGCGTGCCCGGAGGCTGCCTGCCGATCGCGAGGTTGGTCACGCTCAACGCGCGTTGGCGGTGTGCGGTGCCGATGCAGTCGGCGCCGGTGTCGCCGCCGCCGATCACGACCACGTGCTTGCCCTCCGCCGTGATCTGGCTCGGCACCGAGTCGCCCGCGACTGCTTTGTTCGATTCGACGAGGTACTCCATGGCGAAGTGGACGCCGGCCAGGTCCCGGCCCGGGATGGGAAGCTCCCGGGGCAGGGTCGCGCCGGTCGCCACCACGACGGCGTCGTACCTGGCACGCAGGTCACTCCACGAGATGTCCTTGCCGATCGCGACGCCCGCGCGGAAGCGGGTGCCCTCGTCCTGCATCTGGCGCAGCCGGTATTCGAGGTGGCGCTTCTCCATCTTGAAGTCCGGGATGCCGTAGCGCAGCAGTCCGCCGATGCGGTCGTCCCTCTCGAAGACCGCGACGGTGTGCCCTGCCCGCGTCAGCTGCTGCGCGGCGGCGAGGCCCGCAGGCCCGGAGCCGACGACAGCGACCGTCTTGCCGGTGAGCCGGCCGGGCGGCTCGGGCTCGACCCAGCCGCTGGCGAACGCCTCGTCGATGATCGACACTTCGATCTGCTTGATGGTGACGGCGGGCTGGTTGATCCCCAGGACGCATGAGCTCTCGCACGGCGCCGGGCACAGACGTCCGGTGAACTCCGGAAAGTTGTTCGTCGAGTGCAGGCGCTCGATCGCGGAGCGACCGTCGCCGCGCCAGGTGAGGTCGTTCCACTCAGGGATCAGGTTGCCGAGCGGGCAGCCCTGATGGCAGAACGGGATGCCGCAGTCCATGCAGCGACCGGCCTGACGCCGCAGCACAGCCGAGTCGCCCGGCTCGTAGACCTCTTTCCAGTCCATGATGCGCACGGGAACGGGACGGCGGGCGGGCAGCTCGCGATGCGTCACCTTCAAGAAGCCCTTGGGGTCAGCCACCGGTCACCTCCAGGATGCGGGTCCAGACGACGTCGCCGTCGGGATCGAGTCCCTCCTCCACGGCCTCTAGACGGGTCAGCAGCACCGCTGCATAGTCACGCGGCATCACGCGTACGAAGTTCTCCAGCTCGACGTCGAAATCCTCCAGCAGGGACGCCGCGAGCGTCGAGTCGGTTTCGGCGAGGTGCTGAGCGAGCAGGTCGCGCAGCATCTCAGCGTCGCCCGAGCCGAGCGGGCCCAGTTCGATTTCTCCGGTGGCCAGCGCCTCGCGATTGACGAGCTTGTGATCGAGTCGGTAGACGTAGGCGGTTCCGCCCGACATGCCGGCGCCGAGGTTGCGGCCGGTCGCGCCGAGAATGACCGCCAGACCGCCGGTCATGTACTCGAGCGCGTGGTCGCCCACACCTTCCACCACTGCCGTCGCGCCGGAATTGCGCACCAGGAAGCGCTCCCCCACCACACCGCGCAGGAACATCGTGCCCTGCGTGGCGCCGTAGCCGATGACGTTGCCGGCGATCACGTTCTGCGCCGCATCGAAGGTCGCCGCGCGTGGAGGGCGGATCACGATCTGGCCGCCGGAGAGCCCCTTGCCGACGTAGTCGTTCGAGTCGCCCTCCAGGCGGAGGGTGATCCCGGCCGGCATGAACGCGCCGAAGGACTGACCGGCCGATCCGGTGAGGTTGACCACGATCGAGCCGGACGTCATCCCGTTCTGGCCGTGCACGACGGTGACGTGATGGCCGAGCATCGTGCCGACGGCTCGCTCCGTGTTGCGGATGGGCAGATCGAAGGTGATCGTGCCGCTGTGGGCGATCACGTCGCGCGCCGCCTCGATGAGTGGCACGTCGAAGTGCTCCTCGAGCTCGTGCTTCTGCGGGCGCGTGTTCCGTCGCGCCTGATCCTCGCCGAACGCCGGGCCGCTGAGGATGGGCGCCAGATCGAGGCCACTGGTCTTCCAGTGCTCGACCGCGCCGTTGATGTCGAGGAATTCGTGACGGCCGATCGCCTCGTCGAGAGAGCGGAAGCCGAGTTCGGCGAGGTACTCACGCACCTCTTCGGCGATGAACTCCATGAAGTTGATGACGAACTCGGGCTTGCCGGTGAAGCGCTGGCGCAGCACCGGGTTCTGCGTCGCGACGCCCACCGGGCACGTGTCGAGGTGGCAGACCCGCATCATGACGCAGCCCGAGACCACGAGCGGCGCGGTCGCGAAACCGAACTCCTCGGCGCCCAGGAGCGCGCCGATGATGACGTCGCGCCCGGTCTTGAGCTGACCGTCGACCTGCACCACCACCCGGTCCCGCATGCCGTTGAGCATGAGGGTCTGCTGGGTCTCGGCGAGACCCAGCTCCCAGGGGGTGCCCGCATGCTTCAGCGAGTTGAGCGGGCTCGCGCCCGTGCCGCCGTCGTGTCCGGAAACCAGGATGACATCGGCCAGAGCCTTCGCCGTGCCCGCCGCGACCGCACCGATGCCGGACTGGCTCACCAGCTTGACGTGCACGCGCGCGTTCGGGTTGGCGCGCTTGAGGTCGAAGATCAGCTGTTTGAGGTCTTCGATCGAGTAGATGTCGTGGTGCGGCGGCGGTGAGATCAGCCCGACGCCCGCCGTGGCGTGACGCGTGCGCGCCACCCAGGGGTAGACCTTGGTGGGCGGCAGCTGGCCGCCCTCCCCCGGCTTGGCACCTTGTGCGAGTTTGATCTGGATGTCGTCGGACTTCGTGAGATACAGGCTCGTGACGCCGAATCGCCCGGAGGCCACCTGCTTGATTGCGCTGCGCCGCTCGGGGTCCAGCAGCCGGTCGACGTCCTCGCCGCCCTCGCCTGTGTTCGACTTTCCGCCGATGCGGTTCATCGCGATCGCGAGCGTCTCGTGCGCCTCCCTGGAGATGGAGCCGTAGCTCATCGCTCCGGTCGAGAAGCGCTTCACGATCGACGACACCGATTCGACCTCGTCGATCGGCACGGGTTTGCGCAGGCCGGTGCGCAGAGTGAACAGGCCGCGCAGCGTCTTCAGCTCGGAGGCCTGGTCGTCGACGAGCTTGGTGTACTCGCGGAAGATGTCGTAACGGCGGGTGCGCGTGGCGTGCTGCAGACGGAACACCGTGTCGGGGTTGAACAGGTGCGGCGAGCCGTCGCGGCGCCACTGATACTCCCCGCCGGTCCACAGCCGCTCGTGAGCGCGGACGGCGGCATCCTCGGGGTAGGCGTAGGCGTGCCGGGAGGCGTTCTCGGCGGCGATCACATCGAGCGACACACCACCGAGCTTGGTCTCGGTGCCGGTGAAATACGAGTCGACGAAGTCCTGCGCCAGGCCGATCGCCTCGAACACCTGCGCACCCGCATAGGACGAAACGGTCGAGATGCCCATCTTCGACATGATCTTCAACACGCCCTTGCCGAGCGCGTAGATGAGGTTCTTGACGGCCTTCTCCGGGGTGATCCCTGTGATGTAGCCGGCCCGGACGAGGTACTCGACCGTTTCCATCGCGAGGTAGGGGTTGACCGCCGAGGCGCCGTAACCGATCAGGGTCGCGACATGATGCACCTCGCGCACGTCGCCCGCCTCCACCACGAGTCCGCACTTCATGCGGGTCTCCTTGCGGATGAGGTGGTGATGCACGGCCGCGACCATGAGCAGCGAAGGGATGGGTGCGAGGTCCTTGTTCGAGTCGCGGTCGCTCAGGACGATGAACTCTGCGCCGTCCTCGATGGCCTCGTCGACCTCTGCGCACATCTGCGCGATGCGCTTGTGCATCCCCTTGTGACCGGCCTCGACGCGGTACAGCCCGCGGATCGTGACCGACGAGCGGCCGGGAAGCGCAGTGTCGATGTGCTGGATCTTGGCCAGCTCGTCGTTGTCGATCACGGGGAAATCGAGTGTGACCGTCCGCACGTGGTCCGCGCCCCAGCTGAGCAGGTTGCGCTCGGGGCCGAGGCCCAGGGCGAGCGAGGTCACCACTTCTTCGCGGATCGAGTCGAGCGGCGGGTTGGTGACCTGCGCGAACTGCTGAGTGAAGTAGTCGAACAGCAGACGCGGACGTTCGCTGAGCACGGCGACGGGCGTGTCGGAGCCCATCGCGCCGAGCGGCTCGGCGCCGTTCTGGCCCATGGGCGTAAGGAGGATGCGCACCTCCTCCTCGGTGTAGCCGAACGTGCGCTGGCGGCGGGTGATCGAGGCGATCGGGTGCACGATGTGCTCGCGCTCGGGCAGATCGGCCAGGTGCACGCGGCCCGCGTCGAGCCAATCCTGCCAGGGCTCCAACTCTGCCAGCTGCGCTTTGATCTCGTCTTCTTCGACGATCCGCCGTTGGGCGGTGTCGACGAGGAACATGCGGCCGGGCCGCAGGCGGCCGCGGCGCTTGATGCGCTCAGGGGCGAAGTCCAGCACGCCGGTCTCGCTGCCGATCACGATGAGGCCGTCGGTCGTCTCGGTCCACCGGCCGGGGCGCAGCCCGTTGCGGTCAAGGGTCGCACCCACGAGCGTGCCATCGGTGAAGATGAGCGCCGCCGGCCCGTCCCACGGCTCCATCTGCATGGAGTGGTAGTCGTAGAACGCGCGCAGCTTCGGATCGATGTCCGTCTGCTTCTCGTACGCCTCGGGCACCATCATCATGATCGCGTGCGGCAGGCTGCGGCCGGTGAGGGTCAGCAGCTCGAGCACCTCGTCGAAGGATGCCGAGTCACTGGCGCCGTCGGTGCAGATCGGCAGCAGCGGACGGATGTCGCCGAGCAGCTCGGATTCCAGCTGCGACTGGCGCGCCCGCATCCAGTTGCGGTTTCCGTTGACGGTGTTGATCTCGCCATTGTGCGCGAGCATGCGCAGCGGCTGCGCGAGCGGCCACGACGGGAACGTGTTGGTGGAGTAGCGCGAGTGCACGACGGCGAGTTCGGAGGCGAAGCGCTCGTCCTGCAGGTCGGGGTAGAACGGCTCGAGCTGCAGCGTCGTGACCATGCCCTTGTAACCCAGGGTGCGGGACGAGAGGGAGACGATGTAAGCGCCGAGCTCGGTGCGTGCCCTCTTGCGAAGCCGGAAGACGCGGCGGTCCAGATCGATGCCCGACAATGCGGGAGCATCGCCGACGGCGGGGCACGATACGAAGAGCTGCTCGAACACGGGGCGGGCGTCGTAGGCGAGCTTGCCGAGGTTCTCGTCCGCCGTGGGCACGTCACGCCAACCGAGCAGCACGAGGTTCTCGCTCTCGGCGATCTGCTCGATGCCGGCCTTCTCAGCCGCGCGCCTCTCGTCGTCGCGCGGCAGGAAGATCATCCCGGCGGCGTACTGCCCGACCGGTGGAAGCTCGAAGTCCACGACCGCGCGCAGGAAGGCATCCGGCATCTGCGTCAGGATGCCCGCACCGTCGCCGGTGCCCGCATCCGAGCCGATCGCGCCGCGATGCTCGAGGTTGCGAAGCGCCGTCAAGGCGAGGTCGATGATGTCGTGCCCCGCCTCGCCGCGCAGGGTCGCGACCATCGCCAGCCCGCACGCGTCCTTCTCGAAGGCAGGGTTGTACATGCCCTGCTGCGGGGGGAAAGCGCCGAAGGCGTGGTCTGCGGCACGGTGATCGTGCCCTTCAAGACCAAGGCTCGAAGCCATAGCTACCGTCCTCACATCGATGCTCAAGAGTGGGACGACGTCGGCCCTGAACTGCGGAAGCTGAAGTTCCACCGTTCGGTGGATGCGCTACTTCACGACGGCTGTGCTTGTGCTCTGGCTTGTGGCCTGGCTCAAGCCTGCGCCCTTGGTGACTTCGTCCGTCGGTGGTTCGCTGACGTCCACGAAGTCGCCGGTGTCCTGCGATTGTACCGTGCGTGCGGGCGTCCACTCGCGGCCGGATACGTACGGCGAAGGCTCGAACCCGGGGTGACGCTGCTTCTGCACGAAGAAGATCACCAGACCGACGATGACGCCGAAGATCGCCGCCCATACGTTGCTGCGCAGGCCCAGGATGATCTCGCTCGGGTCGATGCGGATGGATTCCCACACGATGCGCCCCGCGCTGTACCAGACCAGGTACAGACCGAACAGACGTCCCCACTGCAGGCGGAACCGGTTGCCCACCCAGAGCAGGAAAAGCACGCCGAGGCTGTTCCAGATCACCTCGTAGAGGAAGGTCGGGTGGAACAGGGTGTCAGGGTCCAGCCCGGGGGGGAACGCGGCGTTGTCCGCGTCGATCTCCAGGCCCCAGGGCAGATCGGTAGGCAGGCCGAACAGCTCCTGGTTGAACCAGTTGCCGAAACGACCCATCGCCTGGGCCAGCAGCAGGCCCGGCGCGAGCGCGTCGGCGAACGTCCAGAACCGGATGCCGGTCCACTTGCAGCCGAGGAACGCCCCGATCGCGCCGCCGATGAGCGCGCCGTAGATCGCGATGCCACCCTCCCAGATGCGGAAGACCGCCCAGATGTCGGTGCCCGCGCCGAAGTAGAACCCCGGGTGGGTCAGCACGTGGTAGATCCGCGCGCCGATGATCGCGAGCGGCACGGCGATGAGCGAGATGTCGATGACGACCCAGGGCTCGGCTCCGCGCTTGGTCAGACGCCAGTTCGTCAGCAGGGTCGCGGCGATGATGCCGGCGATGATGCACAGGGCGTAGAAGTGGATGCGCAGCGGACCGAGGTCGATGTAGCTGACCTGTGGGCTGGGGATGCTGGCCAGCACGCCGTGCAGCGCGATCGAGGGGGCGAACGTCATGCGTACGAGTCTAGGCGGGCAGTCGTGTACCGGCAGACAGGGCCTGCGCGGTCTCGGCGAGACCCTCCAGGCCGCTGTCGCGCAGGGCGCGTACCAGCGCCGTGCCGACGATCGCACCGTCGGCGTACTCGAGCACGCCGGCGACCTGGTCGGGTGTGGAGATGCCGATGCCGACGCACGCGCGCAGCGGGGTCGACGCACGAGCGCGCATCCGTTCGACGAGCCGCCGGGCAGCGGCATCCAATTCGGTCCGCTCCCCCGTGATGCCCATCGTCGAGACGGTGTATACGAAACCCGTGGAGGCTTCGATGATGAGGTCGAGCCGCCCGTCGGTCGAGGTGGGCGCGGCCAGGAACACCCGGTCCAGTCCGGTGCGTTCGCTGGCCGCTATCCATTCGGCCGCGGAGTCCGGAGTGATGTCGGGCGTGATGAGCCCGGCGCCGCCGGACGCGAGCAGGTCGTCGGCGTACCGATCCACGCCGTACTGCATGACCGGGTTCCAGTAGGTCATGACGAGCACCGGCACATCGACGCGACTGGTGATCTCGTGGACCGCGGTGAACGTGTCGCGCACGCGGAAGCCACCGGCCAGGGCGGCCTGCGTCGCCTCCTGGATGATGGTGCCGTCCATCACCGGGTCGGAGTAGGGCGGACCGAGTTCGAGGACGTCGGCGCCGCTCTCGGCGAGGATGACGGCGGCGTCGATGCTGGTCTGCAGGTCGGGGAAGCCGAGCGGCAGGTAGCCGATGAAGGCACCCCGACCCTGGGTGCGGGCGGCGTCGATCGCCGCGGCGACTCGGGACGTGACGGGCGAACTCACAGCTCTGTCCCGTCGCCCTTGGCCTCATCGGCGGGTGGAGGAACGGTCACGGGCGGCCCTTCGAGCATCGCGTCGGCGTCGTACAGCTCGAACCAGCGTGCGGCGGTGTCCATGTCCTTGTCGCCCCGGCCGGACAGGTTGATCGCGATGACGGCGTCGGGGCCCATCTCGCGGCCGATCCGAATCGCGCCCGCCAGCGCATGAGCCGACTCGATCGCCGGGATGATGCCCTCGGTCCGCGAGAGCAGGCGCAGGGCCTCCATCGCCTCGGTGTCGGTCGCCGGGATGTACTCGGCGCGTCCGATCGCTGCGAGCCACGCGTGCTCCGGGCCGACACCGGGGTAGTCGAGTCCGGCCGAGATCGAGTGGGATTCGATCGTCTGCCCATCCTCGTCCTGCAGCACGAACGTCTTGGCTCCGTGCAGCACCCCGGGGCGACCACGCTCTATGGATGCCGCGTGACGCGGCGTGTCCACGCCGTCGCCGGCTGCTTCGACGCCGTACAATTTGACGCTCTGATCGTCCAGGAACGCATCGAACATGCCGATCGCGTTGGAGCCGCCGCCGACACACGCGAAGACGGCGTCGGGAAGCCGTCCGACCTCGTCGAGCAGCTGCGCGCGAGCCTCTTCTCCGATGACCTTCTGGAAGTCGCGGACCATCGCGGGGAACGGATGCGGGCCTGCGGCGGTGCCGAAGATGTAGTTGGTCGTCTCGACGCTGGCGACCCAGTCGCGGTACGCGTCGTTGATCGCGTCCTTCAGCGTGCGGGATCCGGTCGTGACGGGGATCACCTCAGCTCCGAGCAGGCGCATGCGCGCGACGTTGAGCGCCTGCCGCTGCGTGTCGACCTCGCCCATGTAGATCGTGCACTCGAAGCCGAAAAGGGCAGCCGCCGTGGCCGTGGCCACGCCGTGCTGGCCGGCGCCGGTCTCGGCGATGACGCGCGTCTTGCCGAGCCGCTTCGTCAGCAGCGCTTGCCCGAGCACGTTGTTGATCTTGTGCGATCCGGTGTGGTTGAGGTCCTCGCGCTTGAGGAAGATCCGCCCGCCGCCCGCATGCGCGGCGAAGCGCGGCACTTCGGTCAGCGCCGACGGCCGGCCTGCGTAGGAGTGCAACAGACCTGCGAGCTCGCCCTGGAAGACGGGGTCGATGATCGCCGCCTCATAAACTGCAGTGAGCTCGTCGATCGCCGCGATGAGCGACTCCGGCATGTACCGCCCGCCGAACTCACCGAAGTAGGGTCCCGGCGCCTCTCGCAAACTCATGATCCGGCCTCCAGGAATGCCGTCAGGGTGGCGACGGGATCCCCCGTCACCAGGGCTTCGCCGATGAGGACCGCGTCGGCGCCGGCGGCTCGATAGTGGGCCACATCGGCGGGCGTGAGCACTGAGGACTCCGCGATCTTGATCGCATCGGAGGGAATGCGATCGGCCAGGCGCCCGAACAGGTCCCGGTCGAGTGCGAACGTCGACAGATCGCGGGCGTTCACGCCGACCAGCGTGGCGCCGACATCGGCGGCCCTGGCGACCTCGTCGGCCGAGTGTGTCTCCACCAGCGCTGTCATGCCGAGTTCGCAGGTGAGCGCATGCAGCCGGATGAGCACGTCCTGCTCGAGCGCTGCGACGATCAGCAGGACCAGATCCGCACCGGCGGCGCGTGCCTCGAGCACCTGATAGTCGGTCGCGATGAAGTCCTTACGCAGCACGGGAACCTCGACCGCGGCGCTCACGGCCTCGAGGTCGGCGAGGCTGCCCTTGAACCGGCGTGCCTCGGTGAGCACGGAGATCGCCGAGGCGCCGCCCTGCTCGTACAGCCGGGCCTGGAGCGCAGGATCGGGGATCGCAGCCAGGTCACCGCGCGACGGACTGGCGCGCTTGACTTCGGCGATGATCTTGACCCGGTCGGCGGGCGCGAGGAAGGCGAGCGCGTCTCGTGCGGCCGGTCGGACGAGCGCCGCCCGTTCGACTGCGGCCAAGGGCCGCTCCGAGGCGCGTGCCTCGGCATCCTGCACCGCGCCGGCCGTGAGGTCGGCGAGCATGTTCAATGCTCTTTCGGTCTGTACTTCGCGCCGCCCACGCCGTAGCCGGCCTTGGCCATGCCCCATCCGACCAGTGCGCCGACCCCGAGCAGAGCGACTGAGGTCCAAACCAGCCAGGGCATGTCGAACCAGTAGGCGACCGTGCCCAGCGTGATCGCGCCGAGCATGATGATGACGGCGGTCCATGCGGCGGGCGAGTGTCCGTGGCCGGGGTCGCCGATGGGGTTGCTCATTTTTTCCTCCGGGATAGCGCGGGTCGGCCCAGTCTAGCGGGGTCCGGGCGTGGTGTCGGCTGTCGGATCGGCACCGCGGGACAGGTCGTCCCACGAGTCGATCGCATCGAATGGTCGCGACGCCGGCGCGTCCGGGGCCGCCTCGGCGGCGGTGGCCGTCTCGGACTCGTAGCGACGCCCGTTCCGTGTCCACCGGCGCGCGGTGGCCAGGATGAGAAGTCCCGCGGCCAGCAGCAGGATCGACAGGGCGAAAGTCAGCGCGGGCCAGGGCGTCGCGGTGACGGAGGCGACCAGGGCGTCGACCGCTTCAGCTCCTGTGATTCCCGTCGCGGAGGTCACCGTGGAGGCCACCGCCGACACCGGCGTCGTGAAGGCGATCTGCGCGCTGAGGAACGCGAGGAGGCCGGCGATCGCGACAGTGAGGACGCCGAACGCATACCGCAGCACGACACCGACGATGGACAGCGCGCCGCCGAGAGCCAGGACGGCGAGACTGAGCGGCGTCAGCACCGGAACGGCGGCGGCTCCGGTCACGGTCAGCTCGTGCCCGGCGCCGTCGTCGAGCACCGCGACGAGCCAGGTCTGGGTGGAGGAGATCACACCCATCGCTCCCACGACCAGGGCCGCGAGCACCGAGAGCAGCCGCGCACGACGGATCATGGGAGCGGCCGGGTGGGGCCCGCGACGGGGTCGAGGTCGTCGGAGTCGAAGCACGTCCGGGTGCCGGTGTGGCAGGCAGGCCCGACCTGGTCGACCTCCAGCAGGATCGCGTCGCCGTCGCAGTCCAGGCGGGCACCGCGCACGAGCTGGATGTTGCCCGACGTGTCGCCCTTGCGCCAGTACTCCCGGCGGGACCGGGACCAGAACGTGACGCGGCCGCTCGTGAGCGTGCGCCGCAGGGCCTCGGCATCCATCCAGCCGAGCATGAGCACCTCGCGCGTGTCCCACTGCTGGACGATTGCGGCGACAAGCCCGTCTGCGGTGAACACGACGCGCGCGACTCGTTCGTCGACGGTGTCGCTCACCACCGCACCTCGATCCCGTCGGACTGCATCTGGGTCTTGACCTGCCCGATGCTCAGCTGACCGGAGTGGAACACACTCGCGGCGAGCACCGCGTCGGCGCCGGCGGCGATCGCCGGCGCGAAGTCCTCGGCCCGCCCGGCACCGCCGGACGCGATCACCGGAACGCTCGAGACCTCCCGCATCAGCGAGACGAGCTCGAGGTCGAACCCCTCCTTCGTGCCGTCCGCGTCGATCGAGTTGACCAGCAGCTCACCGGCGCCGCGCTCGATCGCCTCCTGCGCCCAGTCGAGGGCGTCCAGTGAGGTGAGGGTGCGACCGCCGTGAGTGGTCACGACGAAGCCCGAGTGGGCGCCAGGGGACCGCTTCACATCGAGCGAGAGCACGAGCACCTGGGCGCCGAAGCGGTCGGCGATCTCGTCGATCAAGCCGGGTCGGGCGATCGCGGCGGAGTTGACGCCCACCTTGTCGGCCCCGACCCCCAGAAGGCGTGCGACGTCTTCGGCGGAGCGCACCCCTCCTCCGACGGTGAGCGGGATGAAGACCTCTTCGGCGGTGCGGCGGACCACGTCGTACGTCGTGGCACGCTCGTCGACCGTGGCGGTGACATCGAGGAAGGTCAGCTCGTCGGCGCCCTGCGCGAAGTACTCGCGTGCACGTTCGACTGGATCGCCCATGTCACGGAGGTTCTCGAAGTTGACGCCCTTGACCACCCGCCCGCCGGCGACGTCGAGGCAGGGGATCACCCGGCAGACCAGTGCCATGACTACAGCCTCGCGTTGTGGATGGCGGTCACGAGGATCGCCCGCGCGCCGATCGCGTACAGGGCGTCCATGACCTGGTTGACGTCCTTGCGCGGGCTCATGACCCGTACGGCGACCCATGTCGGGTCGCGCAGCGGCGAGATCGTCGGCGACTCGACGCCGGGTGCGATCGCCACGGCCGCGTCGATCAGGTTCGCGGGCAGGTCGTAGTCGATCAGCACGAAGCGGCGGGCGACCATGACGCCTCTCAGGCGTCGAACGAGCGTCTGGGTGCCGTCGGCTTCGTTCGGCGCCTCGATCAGCACCGCCTCGGACTGGAGGATCACCGGCCCGAAGATCTCCAGCCCCGCCTGCTTGAGGGTCGTCCCCGTCGAGACGACGTCTGCCACGGCATCGGCGACACCTAGGCGCACCGCGGATTCGACCGCGCCGTCCAGCGGCACCAGGTCGACCGCGACCCCGCGCTCATCGAGGAAGCCGTCGACCAGACCCGGGTATGCGGTGGCGACCCGCACGCCCTCCAGATCCTCGACCGACCCGAAGCTGCCGGGGGGCGCGGCGAAACGGAAGGTCGACTCGCCGAAGCCGAGCGCCTCCATCTCCTTGGCTCCCGGCATCCGGGCATCCAGCAGGAGGTCGCGACCCGTGATCCCGACATCGAGCGCGCCGGATCCGACGTACGTGGCGATGTCCTTGGGACGCAGGTAGAAGAACTCGACCTCGTTGACGGGGTCGATGACATGCAGATCCTTCGGATCACGGCGGCCGGTGTAGCCGGCCTCCTGCAGCATCTCGGAGGCGGTGTCGGCGAGCGACCCCTTGTTCGGCACGGCGATTCGCAGCATGGCGGGATGACTCTCGGATTGGAGGACGGCGGGCGACAGCTCAGAGATGTCGATAGACGTCTTCAAGCGTGAGGCCCTTCGCAAGCATCAGCACCTGCAGGTGGTAAAGCAGCTGCGAGATCTCCTCGGCCGCCGCATCCGTCGACTCGTATTCGGCCGCCATCCACACCTCGGCGGCCTCCTCGACGATCTTCTTGCCGATCGCGTGCACGCCCGCGTCCAGCTGCGCGACGGTACCCGATCCTTCGGGTCGCTCGGCCGCCTTCGCGGTCAGCTCCTCGTACAGCGTGTCGAACGTCTTCACCCCTTCAGGGTATCCAACCTGGGGCACTGCGAAGCGCGGCATCAGTGGACGATGATGCTCAACACGATGACCAGCAGTCCGAGGGCCGTGGTGGCGAGCACACCGGCGACGCGCCAGTACCAAGGGCTGCGATTGCGCGCCGCGTTCGCATAGCCGATCACGGCCAGCGTCACCACGCCGCTGCCGAGGGCCAGGTAGTACGCGGTGTACTCCTCGACCACATCGATCACGGCCAGCCAGAGCAGGAACGCCGGGATCAGCATTGCGACGAGCATGCCGTAGGTGTGGCGGATGCCGAGCGCGAGCGCCGTGCGCAGGCTGGGCGGCGTCTCAGCGGCCCGGCTCGCGACCACGGCCGCATAGATGTGTGCGAGCCAGAAGACGAACACCGTGCCGATGACGAAGATGAGGACCTCGAGATCCGTGTCGTCGTCCCAGCCGACCGCGATCAGCGCCGTCACCAGGACGACGCCGTAAACGCCGTGTTCGCCGCTGTAGGCGCCCAGCATCCGCTTCGCGTGGCTCATCGGCCGTGGCGGTGCCGCACCGCGGTCGCTCGGAGTTGCGAGATGGCGGCATCGGGATCCGTCGCGCCGAAGACCGCGGAACCGGCCACGAACGTGTCGGCGCCCGCCTCTGCCGCCTGAGCGATCGTGGACTCGCCGATCCCGCCGTCCACTTGCAGCCATACCGACGATCCGCGCCGGCGCGCCTCGTCCGCGAGCAGGCGCAGCTTGGGCATCATCTCAGGCATGAACGACTGGCCGCCGAAGCCCGGCTCCACGGTCATGATGAGGATCTGGTCGAACTCGTCGAGTACGTCGAACAGCCCCTCGACCTGGGTCGCGGGCTTCACAGCCAGGCCCGCACGGGATCCGATCGCGCGGAGCCGTCGCGCGAGGGCGATCGGCTCGGTCGAGGCCTCGAGATGGAACGTGACCGACGCGGCACCGAGCTCGGCGTATTCCGGCGCCCAGCGTTCGGGCTCGTCGATCATGAGGTGCACATCCAGCGGAACCGGACTGGTCGCCTGGATGCGGGCCACCATCTGCGGCCCGAAGGTCAGGTTCGGCACGAAGTGGTTGTCCATGACGTCGACGTGGACGAAATCTGCGCGGTCGATGCGGGCGAGTTCGGCCTCCATGTTGACGAAGTCCGCGGCGAGGATGCTCGGATTGATCCGGACTTCTGCGGTGATCGCGGCTCTGCTCTGCTCGCGCAGTTCCTCTGGGCTGGGCACGTGTCCATTATGGTCGACCCGTGGATCCGATCACTGAGCTGCTCGAGAAGGTGCTCGTCCAGGTCCGTCCGCATGACGGCGGCGAGCCGGCCTCTCCATCATGGCCAGCTGCGGCATGTACGGCTTCTCCGGAGAGTGGATGCTGCGGGTGGGGCTGCCCGCCAAGAGCGGTGTCAGCGGAGGGGTGACGGCGGGCGGCGAACTCGGCTTCGCTGGCGCGGAGCGCGTGCTGTCGATGCTGCGGGAGATCGCCGCAACCGCGCCGAACGCGGCACTGATCACCGTCGATGCCGCCGAGCGTGCCCGCTCGCACCCGGCGGCGGTGATGGTGCTGCGCACCGAGATCCAGAACCTCGCGCCCCGCTTCCGACTGCCCGAGTTGCCGGCCCTCAGACCCGCCGCAGCAGGCTGATCGACATCGCGTCGGTATTGTGGCGGTGCGGCCACAGCTGCGCTCGGCCGGACCCGTCATTCTGCGGCGGGAGGCCGGGGTCGGCATCCGAGAGGTTGGTCAGCACGGCGCGCGCGTCGAGCTCTTCGATCGCATCGCCGAACTCGCGGCGCACCTCGGTGACGACGCCCGTCGTCTCGGCGAGGTGCGGCGAACACGTCACGTAGGCGACGACGCCCCCCGGCCGGAGGCCGCCGATGGCCGCGCTGAGCAGCTCCCGCTGGAGCTGGGCGAGTTCGGGCACGTCTGCCGGAGTTTTGCGCCAGCGCGCCTCCGGCCGTCGGCGGAGCGCGCCCAGACCGGTGCACGGCGCATCCAACAGGATCCGATCGTACCCGCCGCCTGCGGCGCGCACCCGGCCGTCCTCCTCCGATACCGGCACGTTCAGGGGGACGCCCGCGACCGCTTGACGGACCAGGCCCGCCCGCGCGGGTGAGACTTCGTTGGCCTCCAGGCCTGCGCCGTGCTGAAGCGCCTCAGCCGCCAGGACCGCGGTCTTGCCGCCCGGCCCGGCGCACAGGTCGAGCCAGCGCTCGCCGGGCTGCACGGGCAGCGCACGGGTCAGCGCCAGGGCGGCGAGCTGCGAGCCCTCGTCCTGCACGCGCACACGGCCGCCGGATTCGCGCACGAGTCCTTCGGGATCGCCGCCGCCGAGGCGGAAGCCGAACGGCGAGTACGGCGTGTGTCGCGCGCCATCGGGAACATCGGCGAGCCCGGGCAACGCCGCCATCGTCACGCGCGGCGAGGCGTTGTCTGCCGCCAGCAGCGCCTCCAGTTCGTCTGCTCGACCCTCAGCGGCCAGAGCCCGCCGGAAGGCGCGGACGACCCAGACCGGGTGCGAGAGCACGAGCCCGAGGCGTTCGTCATCCGAGCGTGCGGTCGCAGCGACCCGCTCGATCCACTCCCCCGGCGTGTCTCGCGAGATCCGCCGCAGCACGGCGTTGGCGAACCCGGCGGCGCCGCGGCTGCCGGCGCTGCGCGCGAGCTCGACGGATTCGTTCACGGCCGCGTGCGAGGCCACGCGCGTCGAGAGCAGCTGGTGGGTCCCCAGCCGCAGTGCGTCGAGCACGGCCGGATCGATCTCCTGGAGGGGGCGGTCGGCGGCGATCTGGATGACAGCGTCGTAAGTCCCCTGACGGCGCAGCGTGCCGTACGTCAGTTCGGTCGCCAGTCCCGCATCGGCGGTGTTCAGTCCGGCACGGGCGATCGCCTTCGGCAGCAGCAGGTTGGCGTAGGCATCCGACTCGTTGACGGCTCTGATGGTCTCGAAAGCGACACGGCGCGAGGTGCTCGCTGAGCTCACGTGTCGAACCTCGCGGTCGCGGCCGTGCTCCGCCGGCCACGCCACCAGTCCGCGGCATCCATCGGCCCCTTGCCGGCGGGCTGGACCCGCTCGAGGGCAACGGGTTCCGAACCGGTGCCGACGACGACGTCGCGTCCGAGCAGGATCGGCACGCCGGGGTCGAGGCGGGGAGCGTCGGCCGCCGCCGCCCGTGCGGCGAGCACCTTGACCCGGGCGCCGTCGATGGTGGTGTGCGCGCCGGGTTCGGGGGTCACGCCGCGGATGCGCGCCAGCACGGCTTCGCGCATCTCGCCCCAGCGGATGCGGCCGTCGTCGTCGCCGAGCTTCGGCGCAAGCGTCGGCTCTCCCGATTGCGGGACGGCGTGCGCCGCACCCGCGCCGATCGCATCGACCACGTCGCGCAGCAGCACGGCGCCCTCGGCGGACAACGCGGCCAGCACGTCGCCGGCGGTCTCCGATTCGGGGATTCGGTATTCGAGCTGACCGAGGACATCGCCGGCGTCGAGCGCGGGGACGAGCTGGAACACGGCGGCTCCGGTCACCGCGTCGCCGGCGATCAGCGCATGCTGCACCGGCGCCGCGCCGCGCCACCGGGGCAGCAGCGAGAAGTGCAGGTTGACCCAGCCGTATGCGGGTGCGGACAGCAGGGGCTCGCGGACGAGCCCGCCGTACGCCACGATCACGCCGAGGTCGGGGGCGAGACCGGTGATCTGCTCCGTGGCGGCGGCATCCAGCCGGTTCGTCTTGATCGCGGGAATCGCGAGCGCTTCCGCGGCAAGCGCAACCGGCGACGGTGTGATGACGCGCTTGCGGCCGACCGGCGCGTCGCGGCGCGTGATGACCGCGACGACGTCGTGGTCGGATGCCGCGAGCACGCGCAACGACGGCACTGCGGCATCGGGCGTGCCCGCGAAGACGAGGCGCATCACGCTCCTCACAGGTCGAGGTCGGGCACGTCTACCCGCACTCTGAGTGTATGGCGCGCGTCAGGAACTCGAGGGTACGGGGCGGAGGCATTTTGGGTCCGGACACCCGGCGCCCGAGTCCCGGGGCTCTTGCGGGATCGGAGGGCATCGGCGACGACCGACCCGCGCAGGCTCTCGGTGACCCGCGGTCCGTGCGCGTAGTCGAAGCGCACGAGCGCGCGGCAGGTGCTTTCCGCGGCTGCGCCGCGGATTCCCGGCTCGCCGGCCCTCACGTCCACCGGTCCGAGGATCGCCTCGTCGTCGAGCTCGGGGACCGCCTCGCGCAGTGCGGCGAGGGCGCGCTCGACCGCGAGATGACTGCCCTCGAGGGCTGCCACCCGCACCGTGGGCGGCATCCGCAGCGGCGCCCGGTCCGCCAGTTCGGCGCGAGCGTAGGCGGGCTGGGTCCACGTCGCGAGCGCCCGCGCCACCGACCCGGTGACGCCGACCAGGTGCACGGGCGAGCCGGGCCGGGCGAGGGCTGCCGCGTTCGACCACCAGCGCAGGCACGACTCCCCGATGCGCAGGTCTTCGGCCTGCAGCATCCGATCGCCGTCCAGCAGCACGACGGCCCGGTAGCCCCCCTCGGCGATCGGCTCCGCGCCGCGGGTGGACACGACGAGTGCGGGCCGGGCATCGACGGTGAGAACCGGGTGCTCGCCGTCGGCGACGATGACCCGGATGCCGGGAAACGCGCGACCGAGTTCTTCGGCGGTGCGCTCGCTGCCCGAGGAAGCCATCCGCACGCGGACCGACGCGCATTTCGGGCATGCCCACGCCGTGGCCGGGCGCCCGCACCAGGCGCACTCGGGGACGGCGCCGCGGCGGGCGGCGTGCAGCGGACCGCCGCAGTGCGGGCAGCGCGCCGGAGCGCGGCAGTCGGCGCAGATGAGGACGGGTGCGTAGCCCGGGCGCGCGACCTGCACGAGCACCGGACCGGTCTGGAGCGCCTCCCGCGCGGCGGCAAAGGCTGCCGAAGGTACGCGGGCACCCCGTGACTCGCCCTCTTTCGTGGCGCTGAGCACGATGCGTGGCGAGGCCCGCCGCGCCGACGAGACCTCGCGCACCCAGCCGAGCCCGACGAGCCGCTCGACGTCGCTCGTGCGCGTGTGGCCGGCGAAGACCACGGCACACCCGTCCAGCTCCTGCCGGATGAGGGCGGCATCCCGCGCATGAACGCCCGGGCTCAGGGGCTCGGCCAGCAGCGGGTCGCCGTCGTCCCAGATGGCCAGGAGTCCTGGGTCGTGGACCGGCGCGTACACCGAGGACCTGTTGCCGATGACGATGCACGGGGCGTCGGCGAGCATGCGCAGGAACGCGGAGTATCGCGCGGGTGAACTCTGCCGCGCATCGTTGCGAATGATCCCTTCGGCAGGCGCCCGGCCTGCGAGGGCGGCTTCGAGCTGCGCCTGGTCACGATGATCGGGCACCACGAGGATGGCGCTGTGCCCGGACGCGAGGGTGCGCACGGCGGCAGCAGCCAGGAGCGCGGCCCAGCTTCCGGTGGTGACGCCGCCCTGCAGGCCGACCGGCTCGGGCGGCGCGTCCAGCGCCCCGCGACCGCGCTGATCGAGGCATTCGACGAGAGCCGGGTAGGGCGCGAGCAGGGTATCGGCCCACGCGCGCGCCGGGTCGTCGACCACCGGCGGTGCAGGGGCGCCCGCGGCGAGCCAGGCCTTCTCGGCACGCACCATGCGCTTCGGGATCGCAAGCCGAAGGATGTCGGTCGCTGATCCAGCGGCGCGGTCCGCAGCGCGGCGCGCCAGCGCGTACAGCGCGGGAGTGAGCACGCGGGTCGAGGACACCACGGCGTCGAGGTCCGAGAGCGGGCGGTCGACAGGGTCCGCATCGCCCAGCTCGACCACGTACGCGTCGAGGATGCGCCCGGCGCTGCGCAGCGGAACGCGCACGCGCACGCCGGGCTGCACGTCCGCCGCGAGTTCTGCCGGAACGGCATAGTCGAACAGCCGATCGAGCTGCGGGAGGGGTGAGTCGATCAGCACACGTGCGACGCGCCGCTCCGTCATGTCACTGCCCCGCCGAGAGGCGGAGCGGGGTGAGATGCCCCGCCGAGAGGCGGAGCGGGG
>WOYI010610109.1_pt2 | contig 28549 bp, 31 predicted proteins | sample 6423411 | NCBI WGS metagenome assembly WOYI01 (sample SAMN13441803, study PRJNA592873) | oil field metagenome | biome: oil field; feature: oil-well bore; material: oil-contaminated soil; isolation source: oil-contaminated soil from oil-well borehole | place: Germany: Wietze | collected 2016-10-18 ...
TTCCGGCGTGGTGACCGGGGCGGACCGCTGATATGCTCCGCACGTGATGCCGACGCGTAGCGGGGTCTGACGTGAGCCCGACGGAGTTCCGAGCCGATCCCGCCCGGGACCCGTCTAGCGCACCAGATCCCACCGGCCTGCTGCGCGTCGGCGCGTGGGCTGCGATCGCCTCGGTCGCACTCATCGTCGTGCAGATCGCCGTCTTTGCGGCGTGGCCGCCGCCCGAGCGTGTTCCCGAGATCTTCGAGCTCATGCAGCGCAATCCGGCACTCGGAATCCTGTCGCTCGACGGGCTCTACATCGTCAACAACCTGCTCGTCGTGCTCATGTACCTTGCGCTCGCCGCGACGCTCGCGCGACGAGCCCCGAGCCTGACCGCGATCGCGCTCACGTTCGGCGTGATCGGCATAGCGTCGTATATGGCCTCAAACCCCGCGTTCGAGCTGCTCGTCCTCGCGGGGCGAGCAGCCCAGGCGACGGGTGACGCGGCCGCGTCACTTGAGGCCGGTGGCGAGGCGTTGCTGGCGTCATGGCGAGGCACCGCCTTCCTCGTCTACTACGAGCTCGGCGCGATCGTGCTGCTCATCTGGGTGGCGGCTATGGTGCGCACCGGCGTGTATGGCCGTGCGACGATCGCCTGGCTGCTCGCGTCCGGCATTCTCATGCTCGTACCCTCGACGGCTGGCACTGTCGGCCTTGTCTTCGGCGTGGCTTCGCTCGTGCCGTGGTCTGTAGCATGCATCCTGCTCGCCCGCCATTGGCTAAGGCTCGTCCGCACGGCGTCGGGCGGCCCGGTCGCCCCGCGCGACACCGGCGAAGACTCCTCGTCGGCTCCTCACGGATGACGTCGCTCGGCGATCCCTGATGCACGGCGGCGCTCAGACGCCGTGCTCCAGCAATGCCTGACGCGCTGCCGACAACGCCACCGACGAAGAGTAGCCTCGTCGGGCCAGCTGTCCCATCAACCTCCGTGTCGCGGTCTGCGGATCGAGTCCGCTCATCGATCGCATCTTGCCGCGAGCGAATTCCAGCGCCCTCGCCGCGTCGTCGTCCGGGAGAGACGCGAGCGCGGCATCCGCTACGTCACGCGGGATGGCGCGCTTGGCCAGAGTCTGCGCGATCGCCCGTCGCCCCTCGTCCTTACGTGTGACGGCGGTGTGCACGATCTGCTCGGCGAGCGCGGCGTCGCCCAGCCACCGTCTGTCCTCCAATTCAGCGATGAAGACCTCAGCGACCACGCGATCGACCCCGTCCGCCACAAGTGAGTCCGTCGCCTCCGCCACGGAAAGCCCACGACGACGCAGCTTTCGGATCAGCCGCTCGAATGCCGCGCGCACCTGTACGCTCTCGCCATCATCCCCGTCGGTTTCATCATCGTCGTACTGCTCATAATCGTCGTCCCATGCCGAATGCCCGGTGGGCATTTCGTCTCGCTCCAAGGTTCCTGGGCGAGCGGAGGGAGCCGGACGGTGCTCAGCAGGCGAGTCGAGGCCGCCGAACAGCGGGATCACTGGGGCAAGTGGAGCGGCGCTCGGCTCGCTCCCGTCTTCGATGAATCGGACCATCACGCCGGGCGACGCTGGGCGAGCTCGTCGCTCACGGCTTCGACGGCCTTCGGCTGTCCGATGCCCAGCTTGACCTTGATCTTGGACTCGATGTCGGCGGCGATATCAGGGTTCTTGAGCAGGAAGTTGCGGGCGTTCTCCTTGCCCTGGCCGAGCTGCTCGCCGTCGTAGGTGTACCAGGCGCCGGACTTCTTGACGATCTCGTGCTCGACGCCGAAGTCGATCAGGCTGCCTTCACGCGAGATGCCGGTACCGTACAGGATGTCGAACTCGGCCTGCTTGAACGGCGGCGCCATCTTGTTCTTGACGACCTTTACGCGCGTGCGATTTCCGACCGCGTCGGTGCCGTCCTTCAGCGTTTCGATACGACGGATGTCGAGGCGCACGGACGCATAGAACTTCAGCGCCTTGCCGCCGGCGGTGGTCTCGGGGCTTCCGAAGAAGACGCCGATCTTCTCGCGCAGCTGGTTGATGAAGATCATCGTCGTGTTGGTCGTGTTCAGGCCGCCGGTGAGCTTGCGCAGCGCCTGCGACATCAGCCGCGCCTGCAGGCCGACATGCGAGTCGCCCATCTCGCCTTCGATCTCGGCCTTCGGCACGAGAGCGGCGACCGAGTCGATCACGACGAGGTCGATCGAGCCGGAGCGGATGAGCATGTCGGCGATCTCGAGCGCCTGCTCACCGGTGTCGGGCTGCGAGACGAGCAACTGGTCGATGTCGACGCCCAGCTTCTGCGCGTATTCCGGGTCGAGGGCGTGCTCGGCGTCGATGAACGCCGCAATGCCGCCCTGCTTCTGCACGTTGGCGATCGCGTGGAGCGTGAGCGTGGTCTTTCCGGACGACTCCGGACCGTAGATCTCAACGATGCGGCCGCGCGGGAGTCCGCCGATGCCCAGTGCGACGTCGAGGGCGATCGAACCGGTGGGGATCACTTCGACGGGGGCGCGCTCGTCGCTGCCCAGCCGCATGACCGAGCCCTTTCCGAACTGCCGGTCGATCTGGGCAAGTGCCGATTCGAGGGCCTTCTCGCGGTTTTCGGGTGAGGGCATGGCGTGCTCCTTATGCTCGCGTTCCGTCGCCTGTAGGCTGTCGCGCTCCACCCCGAGGGTCGGAGGGGATGCTGCGACAAGGCGTGTGGTGTCGTTCGACGTTGTTCACGCTAGGGATGGGCTCCGACATTCGTCTTCGCTCCTCACCCGTCCTGTGGACAGAGACGTCCTCGACTCCGCTGTGCAGGAGCCTACGCGCGCGTCGAACAGATATTCGACGACACGCCGTGGCGAAGTCAGTCGTCGAGCAACGCGCGTTTTCGAGACACGCGTCAGCGGCGGCGCGGCTCGAGACGTCCCACGCCGTGGCGGCGCTCGAGGGGAACGTCCGCCTCGTCGCACAGCGCAAGCCACACCTCACGAGCCGGGATGCCGGCATCCAGCGCCTGCGCAGCCGTGCGGTCCCCGAACTTCGAGTGGACCAGATCTGCGACCAGCGCACTCCCCTGCGCGCCGAACTCGTCTCTGACGGCGCGATCGAATTCGCTTCGACGCATCGGGGCGTGAGTCAGCGCAGGGAAAGTTCGGCGTCGACCGACGCGACCAGATCGTCGGGGACGACGTCGGGGAAGGTCTGAATGCCCTCGAGCACGGAGATGCGGTCTCCGACTTCGCGCATGATGATCGAGATGGGCACATCGAGTGCGTCCGCGACGGACGCGAGGATCTCGCTCGATGCTTCCTTCTGACCGCGTTCGACCTCGCTCAGGTAGCCGAGTGCAACGCTCGCACGGCTCGCAACCTGGCGGAGGGTGCGTCCCTTCTGCTGCCGGAAGTCACGCAGGACTTCGCCGATCTCTTGTCGTACCAGGATCATGATGCGCCCCCTCCTCACTCTCTGATTCCGCCGTATCCGGGTGGATAACATTACAACACCGGACGAGGTCAATCTAATCCCGTGGGCTGGGGAATGGGTGGGAATCGCGGAATGTAACCGACACGAAACACGGTCTGTTCCCGCCTCTCACGACGTTGCCGGAGGGATGCACGCGAGCGCGAGCGCGAGCGCCGCCGCAGTCGCCTCCGCGCGGATCTGCGTGCGAGTTCCCGTGAGCGCAAGCGAGGCCCCCCGGATTCCGTCCGGAGTCGCGACGGCGATGTGGACGGTGCCGACGGCCCGGCCGTCCTGCGGCGTCGGACCGGCGACGCCGGTCGTGGCGATGCCGACATCCGCGGCCTCCCCGTCGACCGCGGCAGCCTCTCGGACACCCGCGGCCATCTGCCGCGCCACATCCGGGTGCACGGCGCCCTCTGCGGCCAGGAGCGCGGCATCCACCCCCAGCAGGGTGTGCTTCAGCGGGGTCGCGTAAGCGACGATGCCGCCGCGCACCGCGGCGGACGCGCCAGGCACCGACACGAGAGACGAGACCACCAGGCCGCCGGTGAGGGACTCCGCGACCGCGACGCTCCATCCGCGGGCGATCAGCCGCCCCACGAGTTCGTCGGCGGAGGATTCGACCGATGGGCCTGCCGCGTCCCGCGCGGCAGGCGTCACGCGGCGCTCCGCCCGCGACGCGCCCCTCGCACTTCGGTGATGACGTAGTCGATCCCGCTGGCGACCGTCAGCAGCACGGCGATCGTCATCGTGACGCCGTTGACCCAGAAGATCCAGTCTCCGACCAGGGTCCACAGCGGCAGCAGCGCCAGCGACAGGGCCACCGCCTGCGCGAGGGTCTTGAGCTTTCCCATCCACGCAGCGGCGACCACGTGGTCGCTCGCCACGACAAGCCGGTGCACGGTGATCCCGACCTCGCGGATCAGCACGACGATGGTGACCCACCACGGCAGCTCGCCGAGGATCGAGAGACCGATGAAGGCGAAGCCGGTGAGCACCTTGTCGGCGATCGGGTCGAGCAGCTTGCCGAGATCCGTGACGATCTCGTAGCGGCGGGCGATCCAGCCGTCGATGCCGTCGGTCGCGATCGCGATGATGAACAGCACCGCGGCCCACCAGCGCAGAGGCCCGTCGGCCCCGCCGTCGACCAGCAGCATCCACAGGAAGACGGGCGCCATGAAGATGCGCACGATCGTGATCGTGTTGGGCAGCTGGCGGGGAACGGCCATCAGTCGCGCCCCGTCAATCCCCAGGCGTCTTCTTCGCCTTCCGCGTCGACCACGGGGTACCCGTCGAACTGCGCGTCGACCGGGTCGCTCGATGCCGCCGTGGGCACGTCGTCGCCGCGCAGCCGCGCCAGAACGTCGGGGAGCTGCTCGACGCTGACCAGCACGTCGCGCGCCTTGGACCCCTCGGACGGGCCCACGATCTCGCGGGATTCGAGAAGGTCCATGAGGCGGCCGGCCTTGGCGAAGCCGACGCGCAGCTTGCGCTGAAGCATGGAGGTCGAGCCGAACTGGGTCGAGACGATCAGCTCGGTCGCCGCAAGCAGCAGCTCGAGGTCGTCGCCGATGTCGGCGTCGATCTCCTTCTTCTCGGCGACGACGGCGACCTCGCGGTACTCCGGCCGCGCCTGGGCGGTGACGTGCTTGACGACCTTCTCGATCTCGTCCTCGCTGACCCACGCGCCCTGTACGCGGATGGCCTTGGAGGCGCCCATCGGCAGGAAAAGCGCGTCGCCCTGGCCGATGAGTCGATCGGCTCCCGGCTGGTCGAGGATGACCCGCGAGTCGGTGACGCTCGTCACGGCGAAGGCCAGACGCGACGGCACGTTGGCCTTGATCAGACCGGTCACGACATCGACGGACGGCCGCTGCGTGGCCAGGACCAGATGGATGCCGGAGGCCCGCGCCAGCTGCGTGATGCGGACGATCGAGTCCTCCACGTCGCGCGGCGCCACCATCATGAGGTCGGCGAGCTCGTCGACCACCACGAGGAGGTAGGGATAAGGCTTCAGTACCCGCTCGCTGCCGGGCGGCAGCACGACCTCACCGGCCACGACGGCGCGGTTGAAGTCGTCGATGTGGCGATAGCCGAACGACGCGAGGTCGTCGTATCGCATGTCCATCTCCTTGACGACCCACTGCAGCGCTTCGGCGGCCTTCTTGGGGTTCGTGATGATCGGCGTGATCAGGTGCGGCACGCCGGCGTATGAGGTGAGCTCGACGCGCTTCGGGTCGATCAGCACCATCCGCACATCGGAGGGCTTCGCCTGCATCAGAAGGCTCGTGATCATCGAGTTGACGAAGCTGGACTTTCCCGAGCCGGTGGAACCGGCCACCAGGAGGTGCGGCATCTTCGCGAGGTTCGCCAGGACGTAGCCACCACCGACGTCCTTGCCCACGCCGATCGTCATGGGGTGGTTGGCCTGCTGAGCGGCGGGCGACCGCAGGACGTCTCCCAGAGTGACGATCTCGCGGTCCACATTGGGAATCTCGACGCCGATCGCGGACTTGCCGGGGATCGGCGCGAGGATGCGCACCTCGTTCGATGCCACGGCGTAAGCGATGTTGTTCTGCAGCGCCGTGATCCGCTCGACCTTGACCCCGTGACCGACCTCGATCTCATACTGCGTCACCGTCGGACCGCGCGAGAAGCCGGTCACGCGCGCGTCGACCTGGAACTGCTGCAGCACGCTGGTGATCGAGGCCACCACCGCATCGTTGGCCGCCGAGCGGGCCTTGGGCGGAGTGCCCGCAGCGAGTGCGGTGACCGAGGGCAGGCGGTACGGCGAGATGGGCGCGTGGCGGGGGCCGTCGCTGCCGAGACCGCTCAGACCGGGGAGCACGCCGTCATCCAGCGGAGTCGCCGTGTCGTCATCGCGGATACCGGTCCCGGACTTCTTCGCCGCACGGGCACCGCCCGCGAGCACGCCGGGGTCGATCACCTCGGTGAGCGCCTCGGAGGGGAGCGGGGGCGGGGGCGGGATGGTGACCGCTGCCTGTTCGAACCCGCCCTGCACCGCGCCCGGGGCGAGCAGCTCAGTGAGGTCCTGCGACCCGATGCCGCCGTCGGGGTCCTTCTCGCGGCCGGTCTTGTTGCGCCGCCACCAGGGCAGCGAGGGGTCCTCGGCGGCGCTCTCGTCGACGTCGGCCGCGTCGGCCGGCTGCGAACGCTCGGCGTCGAACATCCAGGCGTACAGGTCGCCGAGGCGACGCCCGATGCGGTTCGGCGGCGTCTTGGTGAGGATCAGGATGCTGAGCGCCGTGAACACGCCGAGTACCACGCCCGCGCCGATGTCGGTGATCAGCAGCGCCAAGGGCTCGCCGAGCATCCACCCGAACACGCCGCCCGCTTCGCTGAGCGCGGGAAGCCCCTGGCGAGGCTGCGGCCGCCCCCCGCCGATGTGGCAGAAGCCCGCGATGGACAGGACGAACAGGGCGAAGCCGATGCCGATGCGGCCGTTGTCGTGGACGGATGCCGGATGCCGGAACAACCAGCCGGCCAGCAGCAGCAGCAGGACGGGAAGCACGAACGAAACGCGGCCGAGCAAGCCGCCCGCCGTGTAGGCGCTGACATTGCCCGCCACCTCATCGCCGATGAAGAACCACTCGTTGACCGCGCCGGCGATAGCCAGGAGCACGATGAGGAACGGAAGCCCGTCGCGCCGCTGGTCCTTCTCGAGCGTCTCAGGGCCGAAGGCCCGGAACAGCCCGCCGGTGCCGTGGGCGAGACCCATCCAGGCGCGCACGATGAGCGGCGGCTTCTCGGTCTCGCCGACGTATCGCTTCGGCGCCGGGGCGGGCTTTCGGGCCCCGGACGACGTGCGCGACGAAGACCCGTTCGCGGGCGCGCGACCACTCTTGGTCGGGCTTGAGCTCCTGGCCATGCCCCTACGCTACGGCGGCGGACCGTAAATCACCGCAACGACGCGGCCCCCGGCATCCGTCACTGCAGGCGCTTGACCATCGTGTCGCGGCCGATCCCGCTCTGGGTCACCGCGAAGCCCTCGCTGCGGTACAGCGACACGGCGAAGTTGCCCCGCTCGACACTGAGGCTGAGCCGGGCGTACCCGTCGGCGCGGCCCTGCTGCGTCAGCGCCTGCAGGAGGGTGCGGCCCACCCCGTGCGCGCGCCAGATGGGGCGCACTCCGATGATGAGCTCGGGAACGCGGGTGCCGACGTAGCCGAAGCCCGGGTCGCTGCGCGGAAGCAGCCGGTACCATGCGGCGCCGATGGGCTCGCCCGACGCGTCCAGCGCCACGAAGCCGGTGTCGCTGGGGCGCTTCCACCCCGACACGTAGCGGCTGTGCTCGGGCGCGGACAGCACCTGATGCTTCGGGCGCGCGGCACCGGGACGCCAGTTGACGGCCTCGACGACCATGTCGCCGAGGAAGGCGCCGTCGGCTTGGCCGGCCGGGCGGACGCTGAAGGGTGCCATTGACCGATTTTACCGGCCCTTGGGGAGATGCGCAGACATCGATGCGGCGCGGAGCTGCGAAACACGGCTGCGCCTGGACACAGCGCTGGATTGTGATCTCGGCTACGCCTCGATGACCAGCGGAACGATCATGGGTCGGCGGCGCAGCTGCTGGTTGACCCAGCGGCCGATCACACGGCGCACGACCTGCGACAGCGCGTGCGTGTCGCGAACCCCGGACTGCGCGGCCTCGGCGAGCGCCGCGGCGATCTTCGGCTTCACGCTGTCGAACACGGCGTCGTCCTCCGCGAACCCACGGGCGTGGATCTCCGGACCGGTGATGATGCGCCCCGTGGCGGCATCCACCACCACGATGACCGAGATGAAGCCCTCTTCGCCCAGGATGCGGCGGTCCTTGAGGTCGGCCTCGGTGATCTCGCCGACCGTCGAGCCGTCGACGTAGACGAAGCCGATGTCGAGCTGTCCGACGACGTTCGCGACGCCGTCCTTCAGGTCGATCACGGTGCCGTTCTCGCCGAGGATCGTGCGCTCGGCCGGTACGCCGGTGTCCTGCGCAAGACGGGAGTTGGCCATCAGATGCCGGTACTCGCCGTGCACCGGCAGCACATTGCGCGGCTTGAGGATGTTGTAGCAGTACAGCAGTTCCCCCGCCGCGGCGTGCCCCGAAACGTGCACCTTGGCGTTGCCCTTGTGCACGACGTTCGCGCCCAGCTTGGTGAGGCCGTCGATGACCCGGTACACGGCGTTCTCGTTGCCCGGGATCAGGCTCGACGCGAGGATGACGGTGTCGCCGGGGCCGGGCTCGATCTCGTGGTCGTTGTTGGCCATCCGGCTGAGCACGGCCATCGGCTCGCCCTGCGAGCCCGTCGACATGTAGACGATCTTGTCGTCCGGGAGATCGCGCGCCTTCTTGTAGTCGATGAAGACGCCGTCGGGCACGTGCAGGTAGCCGAGCTCCTCGGCGATGCCCATATTGCGCACCATGCTGCGCCCGAGAAGCGCGACGCGGCGGCCGTGCGCGGCGGCGGCATCGAGCACCTGCTGCACGCGATGCACATGGCTGGAGAAGCTCGCCACGATCACCCGGCGCGGAGCCTTGCCGATCACCTGATCGAGCACCGGGCCGATGCTGCGCTCGAGCGGCGTGAAGCCGGGGACGTCCGCGTTCGTGGAGTCCACCAGGAACAGGTCTACGCCCTCCTCGCCCAGCCGGGCGAAGGCGCGCAGGTCGGTGATGCGCCCGTCGAGGGGCAGCTGGTCCATCTTGAAGTCGCCGGTGGCGAGCACGAGGCCCGCGGGGGTGCGGATCGCGACCGCGAGCGCGTCGGGGATCGAGTGGTTGACCGCGATGAACTCGAGATCGAACGGACCGATGCGCTCGTGCTGGCCCTCGGTGACCGTGAGCGTGTACGCCTTGAGTCGGTGCTCCTTGAGTTTGGCCTCGATCAGCGCGAGAGTCAGGCCGGAGCCGATCAGGGGGATGTCCTGCTTGAGCTTCAGCAGATACGGAACCGCGCCGATGTGGTCTTCGTGGCCGTGCGTGAGCACGACGCCGACGACATCGTCGAGCCGGTTCCTGATCGGCTCGAAGTCGGGCAGGATCAAGTCGACGCCGGGCTGGTGCTCCTCGGGGAACAGCACCCCGCAGTCGACGATCAGCAGCTTGCCGCCGTACTCGAAGACGGTCATGTTGCGGCCGATCTCGCCGAGTCCGCCGAGCGGCGTCACGCGGAGAGTTCCCGCGTCGAGATCGGGCGGACCGTAAACGGTGCTGGGCATCAGAGGCCTTCCTCGGGATGCCGTGGCATCCGCTTTCGCGCGCGCGACCGTTCAGCGGCTCGCGCGTCGCATCATCTTGTTGTTCCCGAGACCTTCGGCAGAGCGCCGCCGGCGGCTGCGTTGCGATCGGGGCGGAAGTTGGAGAAGTCGGCGCCGGGGACATCGCGCACGAGCGCGAGCTCGTCCTCGATCTTCGCGGCCTCCCACTCTTCGGGACCGACCAGCGGCAACCGCACGCGCGGGCTGCCGATCCGGCCGAGGCCGTGCAGGATGTACTTCGCCGACACGGTGGCGGGCACGTGGGTCATCACGGCGCGCACGAGCGGTTCGACCTGCTTGTGCGCCGCGGTCGCGGCCGCCAGATCACCGCGGTTGACGGCATCCACGATCGCACGATATGGCTGGGCCGCGATGTTCGCGGTCACGCCGATGAGACCGGTCGCGCCGATCGAGAGGTGCGGCAGCACATTGGCGTCGTCGCCGGAGAAGTACATCAGGTCTGTCTGGTTGAGCACACGGCTGACCTCGCTGAAGTCGCCCTTGGCGTCCTTGATCGCCAGCACGTTGGGGTGCTTGGCGATCCGGATGATGGTCTCGTACATGATCGGAACGCCGGTGCGACCGGGGATGTCGTAGAGGATGACCGGCAGGTCGGTGGCGTCGGCGACGAGCCGGAAGTGCGTCAGCACGCCCGCCTGCGTCGGCTTGTTGTAGTACGGCGTGACGATCATGAGGCCGTCGGCGCCGACCTTCTCGCTCGCCTTGTAGAGCTCGATCGCGTGCGCGGTCTCGTTCGAGCCGCCGCCCGTGATGATCTTCGCCCGGCCTGCGGCGACAGACTTGCCGACCTCGACCAGCCTGATCTTCTCTGCATCCGTCAGTGTGCTGGTCTCGCCCGTGGTGCCCGTGACGACGATGCCGTCGGCTCCGGCGGTGATGACGTCGTCCATGTGCTTCTCGACGGCAGGCCAATCGACCTCGCCGTCGGCTGTCATCGGAGTGACGAGCGCGACGAGCACCTGGCCGAAGGGATTGCCCGTATGCGTCATGCCTTCAGGCTAACGGCTCGGTGGGGGACGGTCATCCGCTGCCGGCTGGGCCCCGTGGTGCATCAGCCACCCGCTCGTATCGGACGAAGCGATAGCGGATGCCGCTTCTGGACTGCCCCGAACCCTCGGCCGGCTCGGCAGCCGAAAGCGCGAACACCTCGGGGTCGACCGCCGGTGCACGCACATCGTCCGGCAGTGCCTCGAACCCTTCGGGATGTCGCAGCTCGGTCACCTCGAGCCGGTCGGCGTCGCCGATCGTGAGCCCGAAGATCGTGCCGCCGCCGATCACCCAGATCCACTCGGGATGATCGGATGCCGCGAGTGCCAGAGCCTCGTCCACCGAACCTGCCCGCTCCGCAGATTCGGCGGACCAGTCCGGCTGCCCGGTGATGACGATGTTGCGGCGCCCCGGCAGCGGCCGCCAGCGAGGATCGAGCGAGTCCCAGGTGCCGCGGCCCATCACGACCGGCGACCCGATCGTGATCTGCCTGAAGTGAGCAAGGTCCTCCGGCACGTGCCATGGCATCCCGCCGGCTCGGCCGATCACGCCGCCTTCGGCCTGGGCCCAGATCAGCCCGACCTTCGAGGCCGCCGTCATACTGCGACGGCCCCGCGGATCGCGGGATGGTGCCGGTAGTCCTCGATCACGAAGTCGTCGTACCGGTAGTCGAAGATCGAGTCCGGCCTGCGTGTGATGCGCAGGGTGGGCGGCGCGAACGGCTCACGCCCGAGTTGCAGCCGAACCTGCTCCTGGTGGTTGTCGTAGATGTGGCAGTCGCCGCCCGACCACACGAAGTCGCCGACTTCGAGTCCGGTCTGCTGTGCCACCATGTGGGTCAGCAGCGCGTACGAGGCGATATTGAACGGGACGCCGAGGAACAGGTCGGCGCTGCGCTGGTAGAGCTGGCACGAGAGACGCCCATCGGCCACGTAGAACTGGAACAGCGCGTGGCACGGAGCCAGCGCCATGTCCGGGATGTCGGCAGGATTCCAGGCCGACACGATGAGGCGGCGGGAGTCGGGATTGCGCCGGATTTCGTCGATGACGCCGGCGATCTGGTCGATCGTCTCGCCGGACGGGGTCGGCCAGTATCGCCACTGCACCCCGTAGACCGGGCCCAGCTCGCCGGACGCGTCGGCCCACTCGTCCCAGATCGTCACGCCGTTCTCCTGCAGCCAGGCGATGTTGGACTCACCACGCAGGAACCACAGCAGCTCGTACACGATCGACTTCATGTGCACGCGCTTGGTGGTCACCAGCGGAAAGCCCTGCGAGAGGTCGAAGCGCAACTGACGGCCGAACACGCTGCGCGTGCCGGTGCCGGTGCGATCGGTCTTGACGGCGCCCTGCTCGAGCACCTCGCGCAAGAGGTCTTCGTAGGGCGTCGGGATCGTCTCAGACATCGATTCGATGGTATCCCTCCGCTACCGGCGCCGGACGGGGGCGCCGGGCGAATTGTTACGGCCGGAACGTCATAGAGACCGCCTGCGGGCCCTATTCAGGCGCAAGCGGTTAGCGTGGACGCTGTGACCTTCGGCAACGCACTCATCGGCCTCGCTGTCCTTCTGGCAGTGACGGTGGCGCTCGGCGTCTTCGTGCAGTGGCGCCAGGGCCGGCCACGCCGGCACATCCCCCATGAGGTGGTGCAGCCGACGCGCCTCGGCGCCGAATCCCTCGGGCAGACCGCGACGCTCCTGCAGTTCAGCACCGAGCTCTGCTCGCGCTGCCCCGGCGTCCACCGCACGCTCGCGGCCGTCGCCGATCGTCACGAGGGCGTGCAGCACCTCGACATCGATGTGACCCACCGTCCCGACATCGCCAAGCACTTCCATATCATGCAGACCCCCACGACCATCGTGCTCGACCGCGAAGGCGTCGTGCAGACGCGCTTCGGTGGCGTTCCCAACCGCGACGTCCTCGAGCTCGAACTCAACCGCCTTTCCGGAGAGACTGCGAATGTCTGATCGAACGGATGCCGCACGCAGGCCGCGCGAGATAGACCCGCGTGGTCCGCGCTTCGTCGCGGGGATCACCGCGCTGCTCCTCCTCGTCGATGTGTTCCTCGGGCTCACGACGCCGATCGGCGCAACAGTGGCCGAGCGGGCTGTCGAACCCGCGTTCCTGCTGCTCCTGGCGATCGGGCTGCTGTTCCTGTGGGGCGTCCTGTCACCGCGCACGGCGCCCTGGGGCGCGCTTTACCGCACGCTGGTGCAGCCGCGACTGAAGCCCCCGGCCGATCTCGAGGACCCACGCCCGCCGCGCTTCGCGCAGGGCGTCGGCCTGGTCATCGTGACGATCGGCCTGATCCTGCATCTTGCCGGCGTCCCGTGGGCGCTGCCGACCGCCGCGGCGGTCGCGTTCGCCGCCGCCTTCCTCAACGCGGTGTTCGGCCTGTGCTTGGGCTGCCAGCTGTACCTGCTGCTGCAGCGCGTGGGCATCGTCGGCCGCGAACGCCCGGCCGCGGCCTGAGCTGCGACCAACCTCGGTCAATCGGTCGCGAGGCGTCATTCCCGCGGTTAGGCTGACGGCGAGGCGCCCGGAGCGCGGGGGCACGTCGACCAGGAGGTTCCGATGACCGTCACGAGCGAAGCCACAACCCTCTGGAACGGCGGCTTGATCGACGGATCGGGCCAGGTCGCGTTCCGGTCCTCAGGCATCGGCACGTTCGATGTGAACTGGAAGGCGCGCAGCGAGGGCTCCACCTCAGTGACAACGCCGGAAGAGCTCATCGCGGCGGCCCACTCGTCGTGCTTCAGCATGGCCTTCTCGGCCGCACTGGCTGAGAACGGGACACCACCCGAGTCGATCGACACCACGGCATCGGTGACGTTCACGCCCGGCACCGGAATCACCGGCAGCCACCTCAATGTCAACGCCGTGGTCCCCGGCCTCGAGCGCGAGGCCTTCGACCGCATCGCCGCCGACGCGAAGGCGAACTGCCCGGTCTCGAAGGCACTGGCGGGCATCGATATCACTCTCGAGGCCACGCTTGCCTGACCCCGCCCCGGATCCCGGCGCGCGGCGGGTCGTCGTCGCCGGCGCGTCGGGCCTGATCGGCTCGGCCCTCGTCGGCAGCCTCCGGGGCGACGGCATCCAGGTCACCACCCTGGTGCGCCGGCCACCCGCAGCCGACGACGAGGTCGAGTGGCTCACGGGCTCCGGTCCGCTCGACCCGAGCGTGCTCGAGGGTGCCGACGCGGTCGTCGGGCTCAACGGCGCGACGATCGGCCGATTCCCGTGGACCCCGCACTATAAGAACACCCTGCTGTGGTCGAGGCTCACGCCGACGCGCGCTATCGCGCGGGCCGTGCGGGAGCTCGGTTCGGGTGCCCCGGCCTTCATCTCAGCATCCGCGGTGGGGTATTACGGGTCCGCTCCGGGCGCGCTGCTGACCGAGGACTCTCCCCGCGGGGAGACCTTCCTGGCCGACCTCTGCGGCGAGTGGGAGAGCGCGGCACTGGGCGCCGGGGATCACGCGCGGGTCGCGCTGCTGCGCACCGCGCCGCTGGTGGATCCCCTGGGCGTGCTGAAGCCGCTCATGCTGCTGACGCGGTTCGGGGTCAGTGGCCCGATCGGCCGCGGCACCCAGAAGTGGCCCTGGATCTCCCTCGAGGACGAAGTGCGCGCCATCCGTCACGTCATCGATTCGCAGATCTCCGGTCCGGTCAACCTGACCGGACCGGAGATCGCGAGCGCCAACGACCTGGGCTTCGCCCTCGCGAGGCGGATGAACCGGCCGTTCCTGCTGCGGGCGCCCGTCTGGGCGATCAAGCTCGTGCTCGGCACGGATGCGACCGAGGCGCTGCTCACGACCGACGCCGCAGTGCTGCCGAGCGTGCTCGAAGCCTCGGGCTTCACGTTCACCCACAACACCGTCGAGCAGGCGGTGGATGCCGCTGTCCCCGCCCGCGACAGCTAGCGGCGCCGCTGAGCGGTCTCGAGCTGGATGGCCCGTCGCACCGCCGCACGCGCACGCCGGCGGTCGCGGGCAGCGTCGTAGGCCAGCCCGAGCCGATACCAGGCCCGCCAGTCCTCAGGGTGCGCCTCGACGTCGGCGCGATAGATCGGGAACACCGCATCGCCGTCCTCACGCTCCACGCGGCCGCTCGGCCGCACGGTGACGGGCTCTTCGGGCAGTCCGCCCTCGGACTCGAGCCGGCGGGCGAGCTGCTCGGCCCGTACGCCGAACCACAGTTCGCGCCCCAGCGCCCATGCGGCGATGACCGGCAGCACCACCAGGGCGAGGCCCATCGCGATCGCGATCGGCTGTCCGCTGATCAGCAGGAGCCAGGCGCGCTGCGCGACCATGATGATGTAGAGACCCAGCAGCACCGCCATGACGGCGACGCCGATGCGTGCGGTCATACGCCGGTCGCGCGGGCGACCTGGCCCGGCACGCCGCCTTCTTCGACCGGACGCCCGGAGGCCGGACGCGGCACGCGCATGCGGAAGTCGAGGAAGCTGTCAAGCCCGACGATGACACCCCGTGCGTCGCGCGCGGCCGCAAGGGCGATGCGGATGCCGGGGGCGTAGGCGAGCGCCGAGTCGACGGTGTCGTGGATCAGGGTCAACGACTCTCCGGGCCCGGAGAGCACGACCTCCTGGCGTGCGAGCACGCCGGGTCGGCGCAGTGAGTGGATCGGGACGCTGGCGACCTGCTGGCCTCGGGCGCGCTGGTCGACGTGCGGCGACTCGACCGGCCCCACCTCGGCACGTGCCGCCGCGATGAGCTCGGCGGTTCGCACCGCGGTTCCGCTGGGCGAATCCACCTTGGTCTCGCGATGCGCCTCGACGATCTCGATGGACGGGAAGAACGGCGCGGCTGCGGCGGCGAGCGCTGAGCCGAGCACCGATCCGAGGGAGAAGTTCGGGATGAACACCGCTCCCGTGCCGGCGACGTCCACGAGGGGCCGCACGAGCGCGATGCGCTCCGCGGACCAGCCCGAGGTGCCGACGAGGATGTTGATGCCCCGCTCGACCGCCGCGCGCACGACCTCGATGGACACGGCCGGAGTCGAGGCATCGACGACGAGATCGGCTCCGTCCAGTTCGGACAGTGCGGAGGCCGAGGAGAGCGTCGCGGCGACCTCGAAGGCATCGTCCGCGTCGATCACGTCGCGGATGATGCCACCCAGCTTGCCTGTACCGCCGACAATGGCCACGCGCGTCGTCATGCACTCATCGTATCCGCGGCGCGTGGCGCATCATCGCCGCGGCTACGCTCGGGGGATGGTGACACTGCGCGAAGAGCCCGTGGACGCCCCCGGCGCGCGCGAGCTGCTCGCCGAGTACTTCGCGATGCGCGCGGCAACCTTCCCCGGGCACGCCTACACGACCGTCTTTCCCCATGCGTCGGTTTTCCAGCCTCCCGGCGGTGTGTTCGTGGTCGTGCGCGATGACCAGGATCAGAGCGTGGGATGCGGCGGCATCCGTCGCATCGACGACGGAGCTCTCGGGCCACGGTACGAGGTCAAGCATCTCTATCTGCGCCCGCAGAACCGCGGCCGCGGCTGGGGCCGCGTGCTGCTCGAAGACCTCGAGCATCGCGCGATCGCTTTCGGCGCGCGGGAACTGGTGCTCGACACTCATCACACGCTCGAGGCCGCCGGGCGTCTGTATGTGGCGGCCGGGTTCGAGGCGGTCGACCCCTACAACGACAATCCCAACGCGACGCGCTGGTATGCGAAGGCGCTCGAGGCGGATCAGACCGGGTAGATCTCGGGAAGACCGGTGCGCAGCTCGACGGGCAGATGAGCCAGATCGTTGTGCGATAGGAGCGTCCAGGGGCGACCCTGCTTCTGGGCGATCACGGTCAGACCGCAATGCGCCTGATTGAGCGTCATCCATCGCCACTCCGGCGCCTGCAGAACCTCGCGGACGAACCAGCCGATCACGAAGTTGTGCGTGATCAGCAGCTCGTGGACCTCGCCGCTCTTGCGCGCGAGGTACTCGCTCGCCGCATCGGCCATCTGCGCGCGCCCGGCCTCGACCTCCGCCTCTGTCACGCTCCCGAAGAAGGCCTCGAACACGCCGGGGGTCTCGGCGGTCATGCCGGTCGGCACGCAGTCGAACAGCAGTGCGGATGGCTGCGGTGAAAGGGACGGCATCCGCTCCGCTACCGCGCGCGCCGTCTGACTCGCGCGCTCGAGCGGAGAATGCCAGACGGCGTCGAACGGCACGCCCGACAGCCGATCGGCGAGGAATCCCGCCTGACGGCGACCCCGCGGTGAGAGCGGTCCATCGACCAGTCCGTGCTCGGCGTCCTGATGTTCGCCATGCCGCACGAGATAGATGTAGTGCGTCACGCCAGCTCACTTCGTCGGGGATTCGCGTGCCCTGCAAGCACCCATCCAGCCTATGTCACCGGATCTGCCTTGCGGGATCGGGGGAGGAAGCGACGTGGGGGCGACTACTCGGACGCGCGGGCGATGTCGGCGAGCTGGCTGCGGCTGAGGCGCACGCCGGTGCCCTGCACGAGCTCTTCGACGTGCTGGGTGGCGTAGGCGTTCACGATCGGGGCGGTCACGAGCTTCTGCGCGAGCAGCCACGCGACGGCGACCGCCGCGGTGGGCACGCCCAGATCCGTTCCGACCGCATCGAGCGCCCGCAGAGTGCGGCTGCCGCGCCGGTTGATGTTCGCGGCGATCTGCACGCCGCGAACCGACAGTCCGCCCCGCAGCCGGGTGCGGTGACCTCCGGCGAGAAAGCCGTGTTCGAGCGCATGCGATGGGGTGACCGCCATGCCCTGCGCGCCCGCGACCAGGCGCAGGTCTGCGTCGAACTCGTGGCGGCGCAGAACGTTGAAGGGCACATCCAGCACGGTGATGCGGGGATAGCCGGCCGATACGTAGATGCGGGCGTCGACGAGCTGCGCGGCCGTGAAGCCTGCCGCGCCGATCGCGCGGGCCTTGCCCGACTCGACGAGCCAATCCGCCGTGGCCAGCGTTTGCTCGAGGTCGATCGGACCGGTGGCCGCGTCGAGGTAGAGCACGTCGATGTGGTCGGTGCGCAGACGCGTGAGCGATGCCTCGACCGCACGCACGAGGTTGACCGGGCCGAGCCCCGGGTTGTCGGGGTGGCCGCCGACGCGCACCGCCAGGGTGATCTCGTCGCGAAGGCCGCGGGAATGCAGCCACTGCCCGATGATGTGCTCGCTGCGTCCGCCGGCGAAGCTGTCGGCGGTGTGCAGGGCGTTTCCGCCGCGCTCGATGTATGCGTCGATGATCTCGTGGCTGGATTCGAGATCGACGTTCCAGCCGAATTCGGCGCCGCCGAGGATCAGCGGGAGGATCTGCGCGCCGGTCTCGCCGAGGCCGACGCGAAGCGCCTCTCCGAGCGGCGGGCCCTGAACAGGGATCGGGGCGGAGGGATGCACGTTGCCGGGCGCGGGCACCAGCGGCAGGCTCGCCGCCGAGACCGCCGCGTCGACACCGACTGCCGCCATCGCCCCACCCCCTCACATCGACTCCGGACGGAGCTTCCGTGACTGCGAAGTTCTTCACGCCCCCCGGCACTTAGTTCGAGGGTAGGTCGTGCACGGTCTGAAGCCGGTCATTCCGGCGTCCTGTGGGTAAATATTGGATAACGCTTGGGTCACGAGGCGCTAAAATCCCGCCGCCTGTCCCCTGCTCATAGGACAGGGCGGCAGAATGCGGATGCCCGCTCCTCCCACGTGGTCAGAACGGGCATCCGTCTCGATAGGCGCTGGCGCTACTCGATCACCGGGTCGGCGAGATTCAGCTCTCGGCTCCGGCCACAACGAGACCCGCTTGGTCTGCGGGCTCTTCCAGGACGGGCTCGAGCGAGAGCTTGCCGCGGTCGTCGATCTTCGTGATCTTCACGAGGATCTTCTGACCGACGTTCAGCACGTCTTCGACGTTCTCGACACGCTTGCCGCCGGCGAGCTTGCGGACCTCGCTGACGTGCAGCAGTCCGTCCTTGCCGGGAAGGAGCGAGATGAACGCGCCGAACGTCGCCAGCTTCACCACGGTGCCGAGGAACTGCTCGCCGACCTCCGGGTTGGTGGGGTTTGCGATCGCGTTCACCTGCGCGCGAGCCGCTTCGGCCGACGGGCCGTCGGTGGCGCCGATGTAGACGGTGCCGTCCTCCTCGATGGAGATCTGCGCTCCGGTCTCGTCCTGGATCGCATTGATCGTCTTGCCCTTGGGTCCGATGAGCTCGCCGATCTTGTCGAGGGGGATCTGGACGCTGATCACGCGGGGTGCGGTCGGTGCCATCTCGTCGGGGCTGTCGATCGCGGCGTTGAGCACGCTGAGGATCGTGAGGCGGGCCTCGTGGGCCTGCTGCAGCGCGGCGGTCAGCACCGACGACGGGATGCCGTCGAGCTTTGTGTCGAGCTGGATCGCAGTGACGAACTCGCTCGTGCCGGCGACCTTGAAGTCCATGTCGCCGAGAGCGTCTTCGGCGCCGAGGATGTCGGTCAGCGCGGCGTAGCGCGTCTGCCCGTCGACCTCGTCCGAGACCAGGCCCATCGCGATGCCCGCGACGGCTGCCCGCAGTGGCACACCGGCGTTCAGGAGGGACAGGGTGGAGGCGCAGACCGAACCCATGGACGTCGAGCCGTTGGAGCCGAGAGCCTCGGACACCTGACGGATCGCGTACGGGAACTCCTCGCGGCTGGGCAGCACCGGCACGAGCGCGCGCTCGGCCAGGAAGCCGTGCCCGATCTCGCGACGCTTGGGGCTGCCGACGCGGCCGGTCTCGCCGGTCGAGTACGGCGGGAAGTTGTAGTGATGCATGTAGCGCTTGTGCGTCACCGGTGACAGTGAATCGATCTGCTGCTCCATCTTGAGCATGTTCAGCGTGGTGACACCCAGGATCTGGGTCTCGCCGCGCTGGAAGATCGCCGAACCGTGGACGCGCGGGATGACCTGCACCTCGGCGTCGAGCGGACGGATGTCGGCCAGGCCACGCCCGTCCATGCGCACACCCTCGGAGAGGATGCGTCCGCGGACGATGACCTTGGTGACCGACTTGTACGCCGCCGAGAACTCCAGCGTCGCGACGGCGGGCAGCTCACCCGCCTCTACGGCGGCGAGCAGCTCGGCCTTGACGGCATCCTTCAGCGCATCATCGGCGTTCTGGCGCTCTTGCTTGTCGGCGATCTGGTAGATCGGGACGAGCTTGTCATAGGCGCGACCGGCCACGAAGTCGTAGGTCTCCTGACTGTAGGGCAGGAAGACCGGGAACTCCTTGATCGGCTTCGCCGCGGTGTTCGCCACGACGTTCTGCGCGGCCACGAGCTGCTTGAGGAAGGGCTTCGAGGCCTCGAGGCCCTCGGCGACGACCTGCTCGTTCGGCTTGACGGCGCCGCCCTTGATCAGGTTCCAGGAACCTTCGGTGGCCTCAGCCTCGACCATCATGATCGCGACGTCTTCGTTGCCCTCGGCATCCGTGATGACGCGGCCTGCGACGATGAGGTCGAACACGGCCTCTTCGAGCTGCGTGACCGTCGGGAACGCGATCCACTGGTCATCGTTCTCGCCGTGGCCGGGGATGAGCGCGAGGCGCACACCGGCGATCGGACCTGAGAACGGCAGACCCGAGATCTGGGTCGACAGCGATGCGGCGTTGATCGCGAGGGCGTCGTAGAACTCGCCGGGAGCGATCGAGAGCACGGTGACGACGATCTGGACTTCGTTGCGCAGGCCGTCGACGAACGACGGGCGCAGCGGGCGGTCGATCAGACGGCACACCAGGATCGCCTCGGTCGAGGGGCGGCCCTCACGACGGAAGAACGAGCCGGGGATTTTCCCCGCGGCGTACGAGCGCTCTTCGACGTCGACGGTCAGCGGGAAGAAGTCGAAGCCTTCGCGCGGGTGCTTTCCGGCGCTGGTGGCCGACAGGAGCATCGTCTCCTCGTCGAGGTACGCGGCGACCGCCCCCTGTGCCTGCTGTGCGAGCCGACCGGTTTCGAACCGGATCGTGCGGGTGCCGAAGCGGCCGTTGTCGAGAACGGCTTCTGCGGCGGTGATTTCAGGACCTTCCAAGAGGTCTCTCACTTTCTGTTCTGGCGTGCGCTCCGCACCTTCGTGCGGTGGCGCAGTGCCCTTCTTTATGCTCGCGAATCCGTGTGATGCGCGAGCGTGCGAAGGAGCAGGAACAGTCAGATTATCGGCGCACGACAGTCCGTCGCGCTGTACCTGCGCTGGTCACCAGTAGAAGAGCACCCGGCGCATGCGCGACGGGGATTCCACCACAGGGGACCAGCTTGCTGCCGGCCTGCTCCGTGTAGCTCGTCTTTAGTTGAGCGGATGCCCGAAGGCAACCCGAAGCAGTCTACCAGTGCAGGCTCCGCTGACGCTGTTCACTTCCGTCCCGCCCGGATGCCAGGGTGGCGGGGGCGGCGAGCGCGTGCCTAGGGTGGAGAGCATGAGCACCGAAGACAAGCCCACCGAAGAGGCAGCTGACATGAAGCGCAAGTTCAAGGAGGCGCTCGACAAGAAGAACGCGAAGCACCGCGAGGGCGAGGCGCACCTGGACGGGGACTCCCCCGTGCAGGGGACCCATGGAGCCGTGCAGACCAAGCGCGAGTTCCGCCGCAAGAGCGGCTAAGGGGCGAGGATCGGATACGGCTTCTCGGCGGAGCGGTTCTGGAACTCGAGGATCGCGGGGTTGAGCACCTCACCGTCGCGCATTTCGATTGCGCGCCGAATCGTCTCGTTCTGCTCCCACGCAGCAGCACCGCCCATGACGGTCGGGAGGAACCTGAGCAGCGCCTCGCTGATCTCCCAGCTCGCCGAGTTCCACAGGTACGACGGACTGTGGTCGACGGCGTAGTAGTTGATGTGCTCGCCGACGGTGAACATCGGGTCGACGAAACTCGTGGGCCGGGCCCACTCGAAGCCCATGCCCTCGTCACACGAGACATCCACGATCAGGCTGCCGGGACGGAAGGCGGCGAGGTCGTCGGTCCTCAGATATAGGAGCGGTCGGATCGGATCCTGCAGCGTGCAGTTCACGACGATGTCGCTCTCGGCCAGGAAGGGCGCCAGCGGCACGCGTCCCGCGTCGGTGATGACCTCGCTCAGGTAGGGTCCGTCGTCGTGGTCGAACTGGATCATCTGTGCGGCGTGGATCGGAGCGGCCACGGATGCCGTTCTGCGGTTCGTGAGGACTCGGACGTCGTGCACCCCGTGCGCGCGCAATGCTGTCACGGCCCCACGCGCGGTCGCGCCGAATCCGATGACCACCGCGGTCAGCCGGCGCCCGTAGTCCCCGGTCGAGCCGCACAGCTGGAGCGCGTGGAGCACCGAGCAGTAGCCGGCGATCTCGTTGTTCTGGTGGAAGACGTGCAGCCCGAAGCTTCCGTCGCTCCCCCAGTGGTTCATCGCCTCGAACGCGATCGTGGTCAGGCGCTTGTCGAGGGCGAGCTGGGTCATCACCTCGTCCTGCACCAGGTGCGGCCAGCCCCACAGCACCTGCCCATCGCGCATGTCGCGGAGGTCGTCGTGCTGCGGCTTGGGCAGCAGCAGCACGTCAGACGCCGCGATCAGGGCGGTGCGATCCAGAATCCCGCCGACCAGAGGACGCAGATCGTCGTCCGAGACGCCGAACCGCTCGCCGTACCCGGTCTCGAGCAGCACGCTCGGACGCAGCTCTTCGGGGATGCGATCGAGGTGGCCCGGGTGGAGCGGAACGCGCCGCTCGTCCGGCTTGCGCGAGACGCCGAGGGCTCCCAGGACCAGACGTTCACGGGCAGCCATGATGATGGTCTTCTTCCCTCCGCGGGGCCGAAACCGGCCCCGCTCTCGACGCTATCAGGCGCCGAAAGGGCTACTCCCCCGCCAGCCCGCCGAGCAGATGACCGAACGAGCGTCCGTCACCGAGGTAGTTGCCGGGGTCGAACGGGTCGGCCTCGACCGTCGGGGAGCGCCGTGCGATCGCGTCTGCCAGTTCACGCGCGGCCCGCTCGATGCGCTCCCCGAGGGGCGCCACCTGATCGCCGGAGGCGCCCCAGTCGCTCGAAGCCGCGAACACTCCGGTCGAGACCGGCTCGGCGTGCAGATAGGTGAACAGCGGCCGGATCGCGTAGTCGATCGCGAGCGAATGCCGAGCTGTGCCGGCATTCGCGCCGATCAGCACAGGCTTGCCGGTGAGTGCATCGGGGTCGAGGACGTCGATGAACGACTTGAACAAGCCCGAGTAGCTGGTGGAGAAGATCGGGGTGACCGCGATGACGGCATCCGCCGACACCACGGTGTTGATCATCGTCTCGAGCGCCGGTGCGGCGAAGCCGGTGAGCAGGTTGTTCGTGATGTCGTGCGCGTAGTCGCGCAGCTCGAACACGTCCACCTCCGTCTCGATGCCCTCTCCGGTGTCGCCGAGTGCGCGCAGGGTGGCGCTGGTGAGACGGTCTGCCAGCAGACGGGTCGTGGACGGGTTGGACAGCCCTGCCGAGACGACGGCGATCCGACGTGCGGTCATCTCAGGCTCCCCTTCGCACGGCGGCGGCGGCGAACGACGACCCCGCGGCGACGGCCGTCTCACGGTATGGCGTTGCGCCGGTCAGGTTGTCGCCGCGGTTCGCGTGCGGGATCTTCTCCTGAGGACCCTGGTCGCCGTACTTGGCAGCGACCAGTGCCGCATGGGTTGGCGCATCCGGCACCTCGGCCGGGCGGTCTTTCGCGAGCTCCTTGCGAAGGACCGGGACGACCTGGCCACCGAGGATGTCGAGCTGCTCGAGCACCGTCTTGACCGGAAGACCGGCGTGATCCATCAGGAACAGCTGGCGCTGGTAGTCGCCGAAGACATCGCGCATACCCGCGTACCGGTCGATGACCTGCTGCGGCGAGCCGACGGTCAGCGGGGTCATCTCGGTGAAGTCCTCCATCGACGGGCCGTGGCCGTAGACCGGGGCATTGTCGAAGTAGGGGCGGAACTCGCGAATGGCATCCTGCGAGCTGGACCGCATGAAGACCTGTCCGCCGAGGCCGACGATCGCCTGCTCGGGGGTGCCGTGGCCGTAGTGCGCGAAGCGCTGGCGATACAGCGTGATGAGGCGCTGGTAGTGCTCGGAGGGCCAGAAGATGTTGTTCGCGAAGAACCCGTCGCCGTAGTAGGCCGCCTGTTCGGCGACCTCAGGGGTACGGATCGAGCCGTGCCAGACGAACGGCGGCACGTCATCGAGCGGGCGCGGCGTGGAGGTGAAGCCCTGCAGCGGCGTGCGGAACTCTCCCTCCCAGTCCACGACGTCCTCGCGCCACAGCTTGTGCAGCAGCGCATAGTTCTCGATCGCGAGGGGCAGGCCCCGGCGGATGTCCTGACCGAACCAGGGGTAGACCGGGCCGGTGTTGCCGCGGCCGAGCATGACGTCGGTGCGGCCGCCCGACACGTGCTGCAGCATCGCGTAGTCCTCGGCGATCTTCACCGGGTCGTTGGTCGTGATGAGCGTCGTCGCCGTCGAGAGCACGACGCGTTCGGTCTGGGCGGCGATGTAGGCGAGCGTCGTGGTGGGCGAAGACGACCAGAACGGCGGATTGTGGTGCTCGCCGAGGGCGAAGACGTCGAGTCCGACCTCCTCGGCATGCTTGGCGACCGTGATCGTATTGCGGATCTTCTCGGCCTCGCTGGGCGTTCGGCCGGTGGTCGGATCTTCGGTGATGTCGCTCACCGTGAAGATGCCGAACTGCATCGCCGGCTGCTTCGATGCGGCTGAGGTGTTGTCGTTCACGATCGCTCTCCGATTCGGGATGCCGGTGGCATCAGTTTCCATTCATATGAATGTATTCTCTGGAACACTCCACCGTGGAATCTATTCCCCGACCCTACGACCACGCGGAGCTCCCTGGCCGCCGCTCCGACCCGACCGGCTCCCGGCGTCCCCGCGGAGCGCCACGCCCCGTCCGCCCGCACGCGGACCCACGGCAGAACGGCTGAATCTCCGCGCTCCTCAGGCGAAGAGCGCGGCACCGACGTAGGAGCCGGGGCTCGCTCCGGGCGGGACCGCCCACAGGCCCGAGCCGATGTGACGCACATACTCGCCCATGATGTCGGTCGACAGGGAGCGCTGGATCTTCACGAACTGCTCCGGGGTGCGCTGATAGGACAGGAAGAACAAGCCCGCATCGAGGCGCCCGAGATCGGTGTTGCCGTCGACGAAGTTGTAGCCGCGGCGAAGAATGCGGATGCCGCCGTTAACGTCAGGATGCGCCAGGCGCACATGACTTCTCTCCGGCACGATCGCCGCGCCGGCGGCATCCGTGGCCGCGAGATCCGATTCGGTGAACTCGTCGCCGCCGGAGAGCGGGGCGCCCTCGCCTTTGTCGCGCCCGATGATCGCATTCTGCTCCGACAGCCGCACGCGATCCCACGTCTCGATCAGCATCGCGATCTTGCGCGCCACGAGGTAGGAGCCGCCCGCCATCCATGCGGGAGCGTCGGATGCCGCCACCCAGACGTGGTCCGCGAGCGCTTCGCGGTCATCCGCCAGGATGTTCGCCGTACCGTCCTTGAAGCCGAAGAGATTGCGCGGGGTCTGCTGCGCCGCCGTCGTGCGCGACGTGCGCCCGAAGCCCATCTGCGACCAGCGGATCTTCGCGCGTCCGAACGCGATCCGGCTCAGGTTGCGGATCGCATGCACCGCGACCTGCGGATCGTCGGCGCACGCCTGGATGCACAGGTCGCCGCCGGACTCGTCAGGGGCGAGGTCGTCGCCGAGGAACGCGGGGAGCCGCTCGAGAGCGGGCGGGCGCCGAGCGCCGATGCCGTAGCGATCCACCCCGTCGCTGTCGAACAGGGTCGGTCCCAAGCCGAAGGTGATCGTGAGCCGGCTCGCCCCGAGACCCAGCGCCTCACCGGTGTCATCCGGCGGCGCCTCGGGCGAGCCGCCGACGGCGCCCGATGCGCTCACCTCGAGCCCGCGGGTCATTCGCGCCGCGGCATACGACCAGTCCTGCAGCAGGGAGATCAGGTCGGCGCGATCGGTGCGTGCCATCATGTCGAACGCGGCGAAGTGCATGTGATCCTGCACCGGGGTCGTGATGCCGGCCTGATGGGAACCGAAGAAGGCGTATGCGGATGCCGCGGAGTCGCTCTCCGCGGCGCTGGCGATCGCGATCCCGCCGGTCACCCCCGCCCCGGCGCCGATCGCCAGCCCCGCCGCGCCCGCCCCCACCAGACCGAGCAGACCGCGGCGGCTGAGGCCGGCTGCCGGTTCGGTGGATGTGATGGTCGCCGGGCCGTCGCGGCGGGACGACTCGTCCCCGGGCGTCCCGGCGCTCGTCGAAGGGTCGCTCACGTCATTCCAGGACGGTCACGGTGAGCCGCGAGAGCGGCTCGGCGAGCGCGTTGATGAGGTCGGTGAACTCGCGCTTGTCGTCCTCGGTCAGGGAAGAGTACGGGGCGAACCCGTCGACGAGCGATCCGTGCGCAGCGAGCGACGCCTCCAGCGCCGCGTACCCGGCATCGATCTCCTCGACGAGGGCTGCGCCCTCGTCGCCTTTGGACGCGGCGAAGTCGCGCGCCAGCGAGAACGCCATCTTGGAGCCCTCCACGTTCGCGGCGAAGTCCCACAGGTCGGTCCCCGACCACCAGTCCTCCTCGCCCGAGATCTTGCCCATCGCCACCTCGTCGAGGAGGGCGATCGCGCCGTTGCTCAGCCCGACGATGCCCTGCGCCTCGAGCGCCTCCCGGAAGTCGTCGGAGCGGACGTAGTCGTTGAGCTCGGACACGTCGGCCAGCAGAGCGCCCCCGAACGCCGCGCGCCCCTGCGGGGTCGAGGGGGCCCAGTCATGCCAGGCGGGCGTCTCACCGTCGGCGTTGAGGGCGTCCTGCGCGGGCACCCACAGATCCTTCTCGATGCGGTGGAACCCGGTCCAGTCCAGGCCCTCCGCAACAGCATCCACCTCGCGGTAGTCGATTCGCGGGTCGAGGTCGCCGAGCGCCTCGGCGATGGGCTCGATGCGCTCGTAGTAGGCGCGCACCTGCGGGAAGGCGGCTCGGGCGGCGTCATCCGATCCGGCCTCGTAGTCGGCCACGAATGCCGCGACGGCCGGGACGAGCTGCGAGACCTGATCCTCGACGAAGGCGGCATACAGGTCGACGGCCTGCTGCTTCTGCTCGGCATCGGGTCCGTCGATCGCGACGGCGTCGCCCGAGACGGTGAACGCGGAGCGCCCGACTCCCTCGCCGATCAGACCCGGCTTGCACACCGTGAAGTACTCGCCCGGCTGGGCGACCACGGTGAGGGTTCGAGAGGCACCCGGGGCGATGTTCTCGGCTTCGCCGACGATGCGCAGACCGTCCTCGGCGAGGAGGTAGAACTCCGTCACATCGCTTCCAGCGTTCGTGACGTCGAACGCGAGGCTGCCGCTCGCGGCCGTTGCCGCCGACACTTCGCAGCCGGTGTCGGTCGCCGTGACGGTGAGGGCGTCGGATGCGGCGACCTCGCTCTTGGCGACACAGCCGGCGAGCACGACGATGGACAGACCCACGACGCCGACGGTGCCGAGGATACGGGCGGGTGTCATGCGGCTCCTTGGGTTGCGGAGGGTGACGGCGAGGTGACCTCGGATGCGGCGTCGACGTGATCGGGGACACCCGCGTCGAGAGGCTGGGCGTCGGCGTTCGGGGCGATCTGCTTCGAGACGGCGCTCGTGCGGCCGGTGCTCGGGTGGCCGGGGCGTGCGCCGCGCAGGAAGAACGCCCCGACGATGACGACGTAGAGCACCCAGGTGATCACCTGAAGCCACGACATCTGCGGCATGAAGCCGACGGCCGCCTGCAGCACGGCGGCAAGCGGGGATCCGGGCGGGATCTGGGCGGTGACATCGAATGCCCAGCCGAAGGGGAGGCCGGCGAGGCCGACCGCGACCGCGCCGGTGGCCGGATCGGTCGGCGCGAGCGCCCCGAACGGACCGGGCAGCACGCCACCCTCCTGCAGGTCGTGCACGGCATAAGCGAGGACGCCGGCGGCGACGATGATCAGGAACGCCCCGGTCCACAGGAAGAAGCGCCGCAGGTCGAGACGCAGCATCCCCCGCGCCAGCAGCCAGCCGAGCAAGGCCGCCACCAGCAGTCCGAGGAGCGCGCCGAGGAGCGCGGCGGGTGCGTCGCCGAAGGACTGCACCATCGACCAGAGCAGCAAGGTCGTCTCGATGCCTTCGCGGGCGACCGAGACGAAGCCGATCGCCACGAGCGCCCAGAGGGTGCCCTGGGCGAGCGCGCGGTCGATGCCTCCCTCGAGGCTCGATTTCAGCGTGCGTGCGGTCTTCTGCATCCAGAAGATCATCCATGTGACCATCGCCACCGCAATGAGGGACAGGACTCCGCCGATGATCTCCTGCGCCTCGAACGTGAGCGAATAGGAGCCGAAAGTCAGCACGGCGCCGATGGCCAGTGCCAGCAGGACGGCCAGCCCGACACCCGCCCACATGCGCGGCAGAACGTCGCGGCGGCCGATTCGGGTGAGGTACGCGACGAGGATGCCGAGGACGAGCGCGGCTTCGAGGCCTTCGCGGAGACCGATGAGGAATGTGGCGAGCACTGGGCAATCTCGAGACGGGAGTGAGTGACGAGGTTAGGTTAACCTCACCTCACTAACCGTACTGGTCCAGCGCGCACCGGTCAAAGCGGCTGCGCGTCGGGTGCGGCAATCCGGGGCAGCATAGAGGCTGCTCACGGCGGCCCGGGGGTTCTTCTCGCTTTCCGAGGCGGACAAGCTCGCTGGGTCAGCCGAGGAGCTTGGCCTTCGCGGCCGCGAACTCGTCATCGCTGAGGATGCCGGCATCCTTCAACGACGCCAGCTTCTGCAGCTCTGCCACGATGTCCGTGCCACCCGCCGGGACGGCAGCCGGTGCCGGTGCCGGTGC